>Ga0070735_10000023_pt1 | contig 209042 bp, 149 predicted proteins | sample Coa_R1_FD_66443 | JGI IMG/M metagenome (GOLD analysis project Ga0070735, IMG submission 66443) | Surface soil microbial communities from Centralia Pennsylvania, which are recovering from an underground coalmine fire - Coalmine... | ecosystem: Environmental > Terrestrial > Soil > Unclassified ... | reverse complement strand
ATTCCACCGTCGGCGACCTTTGCGGCAACGCCGGCCGGATTCTCGACTTTTCACGACGCGCCTCGGCCGCCGGTGCTGACGTAGTCGTTTTTCCCGAACTTGCGTTGGTGGGATATCCACCGCGCGATCTCCTCGAAAAGCAGAGCTTCCTCGACCGGGCCGACGAGCATCTCAAGCGGCTCGCTCGCGAGACGGCAGACCTAAAGTGTGCCGTCATCTGCGGCACGGTGACGACAGCAACGGTTCCAACCGGGAATCGCCTGTTCAACACGGCCGCGGTTCTACGAGGCGGGGAGATCGTATTCCGGCAGCACAAAATGCTGTTGCCGACCTACGATGTTTTCGACGAAGCGCGATATTTTCATCCCGCCGATCGTCAATATCCGATGAGCCTCGATGGGACCAATACCGCGCTCACCATTTGTGAGGACGCCTGGAACGACAAGCAGTTTTGGGAGCGCCGCCGCTACAGCCGCGATCCGGTTGAAGAACTCGCTCGCACGGGCGCCACTATCCTGATCAGCATCAACGCCTCGCCGTACAACATGGAGAAGCGAGAGCAGCGCCGCGAGATTTTTCAAACAACGGCACGGCATTTCAAACTGCCGCTGGTTTACGTCAACCAGGTTGGCGGTAACGATCAGTTGGTCTTCGACGGCAGCAGCTTTGCGATGGACGCCGAGGGGAATGTCGTTGCCTCGGCGAAGTCGTTTGACGAAGACCTGGTACTGTTCGACAGCGAGACGCTGACAGGCGACCGGCACGAAAATCTGGCGAACGAATGCCATGCGGTGTATGAGGCCCTGGTGCTCGGCACCCGCGACTACATCCGCAAATGCGGCTTCCGCCGGGTCCTGATCGGATTGAGCGGTGGTATCGATTCTTCGCTCGTCGCGGCAATTGCGGTCGACGCGGTGGGGCCGGAAAACGTGACTGGGATCGGAATGCCCGGGCCGTATTCGTCCGAACACAGCATTACCGATGCCCGCGCGCTGGCTCACAACCTCGGACTCGGGTTTGAGGTTGTCCCCATCGGTTCGGTCTATGATGCCTTTTTAGGGGTACTCGATCCGCTGTTCGGGAATTGCCCGCGGGACGTCACGGAAGAGAATATTCAATCGCGCCTGCGCGGTGTTTCGCTGATGGCATTGTCCAACAAGTCGGGCGCGCTGGTGCTTACCACCGGCAATAAGAGCGAGCTGGCGGTAGGATACTGCACCCTGTACGGCGACATGTGCGGGGGTCTCGCGGTGATCAGCGACGTTCCGAAGACGCTGGTCTACAGCCTGTCCCGTGTCGCGAATGAACGCCATCGCGGGGCGATTCCCGAGAGCGTGTTTCAGAAGCCGCCGTCGGCGGAGCTGCGGCCAGACCAAAAAGACACCGATTCGCTGCCGCCTTACGAGATTCTGGACCCCATTCTGCGTGCCTATGTGGAACACTACCAATCGCCGCAGCAAATCGCGGAAACGCAGAGCGTGCCCGTGGCGTTGGTGCGCGACATCATCAACAAAGTCGATCGGAACGAATACAAGCGTCAACAGGCCGCTCCGGGCCTGAAGGTAACCACCAAGGCGTTCGGCATCGGGCGCCGCTTCCCCATCGCACAAAGGTTCTCCGAATGAAATTTTCCTGGCGTTCTGTCGCGGCCCTGGCCGCGCTGCTCATCGGACTGGCCTACTCGCTCCCATCGCAACCGCACCAGCGTGAACAGGTCGGTCCATTTCCTTCGGGAGGCTTCCTGCTGAACACCGGCTGGCGGATTCAGCCGGTAGGCCAGCAGGTGCCGCTCGATACGTTGCCAATGTCGGCAGTGGTCTCGCCGAATGGCCGCTTCATGGTGGTTCTGAATGGCGGTTACAAGCCGCCTTCGCTTAGCGTTGTGTCTCTGGAGGCGGGCCGGGAGATCAGCCGCACGCCCGTTGCCGACGCATGGCTCGGATTGACGTTTGCGCCGGGAGGCAGGACGCTCTGGGTAGGCGGCGGATCGAGCGGGAGCGTTTTCGAATTCACCCTGTCCGATGACGGCAAGCTGTCAGCGGGCCGCACGTTCGACCTTGTCGCACCGGGACAGAAGACTTGGCAGGATTTCATCGGCGACGTCGCCGTTTCACCCGATAACCGGATGCTTTACGCGGCGGATTTGTATCACGACCGGATTCTGGTTGTGAACCTGCAATCCGGTCGCGTGATTGAGCGTTATGCCACGGGCCGGCGTCCTTACCGCGTCTTCATGCCTCCGGACGGCGAGTCGTTCTTCGTTACGAGCTGGGCGGACGGCACGCTCCTGCAGCATCAGACTATCAACGGGAGCATTATGCAAAGGCTCCCGGTAGGTCCCCATCCAACCGACATTGTCTGGAGCGATCGCAAGCCCGAAGGGGACGACACCAGCGCCGCGCAATACAGGGCGCGGCTGTTCGTTTCCGCGGCCAACACAAACAATGTGTATACGATCGGCATCACCGACAGCAGGGAATTGCGGCGGATCGATACGATCAACGTCGCCATGACGCCGCAGCAGCCGGTGGGCATGACGCCGTCGGCACTCGCCCTAAGTCCCAATCAGACGCGGCTTTTTGTGGTCTGTTCCGACGCGAACGCGGTGGCGGTGGCCGACGTCAGCGAGGCACGCGCTCACGTTTTGGGATTCATTCCGGTGGGCTGGTACCCGACGGCGGCCAAGGTCCTCGAGGACAACCGGCTCATTGTATTGAATGGGCGTGGTTCGAGAAGTTATCCAAATCCGAAGGGACCCAATCCGTCCGTTCGCCCTGAGCCTCTCCACGAGGGAGTGGTTGCGCCGGAGTATGTTGGACGCCTGCAGACAGGGACCGCTTCGATCGTTCCTCCACTCACGGACGAAACCCTTACGAACTACACGCAGCAGGTCTTTGCTTATTCACCTTATAGCGATGCCAAACTGGGCAAGCTCCTGGCGCCGACCGGTAACCCTATTCCAGACCTTCCGGGCGGACTGACGCCGATAGAACACGTCCTATACATCGTGAAGGAAAACCGCACTTACGACCAGGTGCTTGGCGATATCGGCAAAGGTGAGAGCGATCCTTCGCTCGTGCTTTTCAAGAATGATGTCAGCCCCAACCACCATAAACTGGCCCGTGAATTCGTCCTGCTCGACAATTTCTACGTCAATTCGGACGTGAGCGCGGACGGCCACGCCTGGTCGACGTCCGCGATTGCCAATGACTACATCGTGAAATTGTGGCCCAACAGCTACGCGAAGCGGCGCAATCATTACGATTACGAAGGCAGCGACCCCGCAGCCGTGCCGCCCGCGAATTACATCTGGACGAATGCCGCGGCGCACAACATCACAATGCGGAACTACGGGTATTTTGCGAATAACCGCGCCAAACCCGGTGAAGACGGCGTGCAGGTGGATTCCGTCCGTGATCCGGTGCTCGGGCGCGTGACCAACACGTCTTACCGTAGCTTCGATCTCGATTACCCGGACGTCAACCGGGCGCAGACGTTCCTTCGGGACCTGGCGCAGTTTGAGTCGAGCAATCAGATGCCGAAGTTCATGATTATGCGGCTGGGGAACGATCACACATCCGGCACGGCACCGGGAAAGATTGCGCCGCTGTCTTCGTTTGCCGACAATGATTATGCTCTGGGAATGATTGTCGAGGGGATTTCTCACAGCAAATTCTGGACGAGCACGGCGATTTTCGTTGTGGAAGACGATGCGCAGAATGGGCCGGATCACATCGACTCACACCGGTCGCCGGCATTTGTGATTTCGCCGTGGACTCACTCCGGCGCGGTCGACAGCACGATGTACAACACGACTTCGGTGCTGCGGACCATTGAGTTGATTCTGGGCTTGTATCCGATGACGCAGTTTGACGCCGCGGCTCGCCCAATGTACAACGCGTTTGCGAGCAACCGGAATGAGGCTCCGTACGTGGTAGAGAAGCCTCGTATTCCGCTGGATGCGCGGAATCCGGCGAACAGCGCTACGGCGGCCCAGTCGCGGGAGATGGATTTCAGCGAGGCGGACCGGGCGGATGATGATGAATTGAATGATGTCTTGTGGCGTGCGATTCGGGGAACGGAGCCGCCTCCGCCGATTCACAGTTTCTTTGCGCGGTAAGAGGAGTTAGTGGGCAGGCGAAACCCCTCCTGCCCCACCAAGCACGTCTGGTGAAATCCAAGGGTGGCGCAGGCGCTTTCGCCTGTGCATCCTTGCTGTGGGACTAATTAAACCCGCGCATGCTCCGGGTGGACCCAGGGCGCACGATAATGCCGGTGCAGCAAGCGGTTTGCTTCTTCATCTCCCACAACTTCCTGTTTGGCGGCGTCCCAGGTCAGAGTGCGGCCGAGCTTCATAGCAAGGTTCGACAGGATGCAGCTTGAAGTCGAGATGTAGCCCTGCTCGATGTCGGCGACGGGCTTGCCGCGGCGGTCGATCGCGGCCAGGAAGTCGAGCATATGGCCGCGAATCGCGGGGGCCACGTGCTTCTCCAGGTCTTTCTCGGTACGGTCTTCGGGATACTGATCCAGCTCGTATTTCACGTCGCGATGGATCTTCTGACCGTTGCCGCCTGCAGGGACGAAGTCGTAGCGGTAGACGCTGGCCTTCAGCGTTCCCTTGTCGCCATAGAACGTCGCCGCCCAATCATAATCGGGATCGGGCGCGTCGCCCCAGGTGCGGTGTTGCCAGACGATCTGGAGGTCGCCGTAATCAAACGTGCAGGTCTGCGTGTCGGTAATGTTTGCTTTGCTCGCCTTGTCGACGAGGATGCCGCCGGACGAGGAGATTCGCTTCGGCCAGCCGAGGTCGAGCATCCAGCGCGTCATGTCGAACATGTGGATGCACATGTCGCCGACGATGCCGTTGCCGTACTCCATGAAGGCGCGCCAGCCGCGGGGGTGGACCAGGGAATTGTAGGGGCGCATGGGCGCGGGACCGGTCCACATTTCGTAATCGAGGTAGGGCGGCGGCGCGGTGTCCGGCGGGTTTTCGGTGGCGCGCATGTGGTAGTAGCAGCAGATTTCGACCAATGCGACTTTGCCGAGTTTGCCGGCTTTCACGACGTCGTTCCGAGCTTCGATCAGGTGGGGGGTACTGCGCCGCTGCGTGCCAACCTGAACGACGCGCCCGTGTTTGCGTGCGGCGGCCAGCATTGCCTTGCCTTCAGCGACGTCGACACTGATCGGCTTTTGGACGTAGACGTCGGCACCGGCTTCGAGCGCGGCGATCATGGGCAGGGCATGCCAATGATCCGGGGTCGCCACCTCAACGATATCGAGGTCCTTTTCCTTGAGCATGTCGCGATAATCGTGATAGGTTCGCGGCTTTTTCTTGGAACGCTGGCGGCTGGCGACGATTTCAGCGGCCTCGGCGAGCATGTTGCGATCCACGTCGCAGAGGGAGACGACTTCGACGGGCGCTACCTGAATCAGGCGGAGCAAATCGGATTTGCCATACCATCCGCTCCCGATCAATCCGACGCGCCGGGGCTTCTGATCCGCATAGGGAACGCCTTGAATACAGGCCAAGCCCGCGGCGGTAGAAAGAAACTGACGCCGGTTCATGAGGCAAGTATAACGTCCATCGACGCTACAGTAAGGACATGGCGGATGTAACGGTCACGAACCAGGAGGCGGAAAACCGCTTCGAGGCGCAGGTGGACGGTCAGACCGGGTACCTTCTGTATAAACGATCCGGCGATCAGATTCTCCTGATTCATACGGAGGTGCCTCCGGAGCTGGAGGGCAAGGGGATTGGCAGCGCCCTCGCCCGGCATGCTATGGAATTTGCGCGCGCGGAGCATCTCAAGGTGGTGCCGCGTTGCCCGTTTGTGGCGCAGTATTTGAAGCGGCATACGGAGTACAGCGATCTGGTGGTGTCGCGGCCATGAAGATCTCAGAGTGGGACTTGCGTTATCGGACGAAGGAGCGTCCGGACGCCGACCTGCATGCTCCTCCGACGCCGTTGGTGGTTGGGACCGTCGCGGACATGGCGCCGGGCCGGGCACTTGACATTGCCTGTGGAACGGGGCGCAACGCATTGTGGATGGCGGAGCGGGGCTGGAACGTCACCGCAGTGGATGGCGCGCCAACGGCAATCCAGATTCTGAACGATCGTATTCGCGATCGCGGATTGAAGATGACGACAAGGGTCGTGGACCTGGAAAAGCCTGAGTTCGCGATTGAACCTGAGTCATTCGACCTGATCTGCTGTTGTTACTACCTGCAACGCGATCTCATTCCGAAGATTCGCGCGGGGCTGCGGCCGGGCGGCGTCGCGATTGTCATTGTTCACGTCGTCGGGCCGGGCGAGGCGCCGAATTATAAGCACACAGCACCCGGAGAATTGCGCGGATTCTTCGAGGATTGGGAGATTCTGCACGAATTTCACGGTCTGCCGGACGATAGCGCGCACAAGCGCGCAGTGGATGAAGTGGTCGCGCGCAAGCGACTATGATGGGAGTCGGAGATCCAGACAGCAGTGATTTGTAATTCGCGGTACTCCGTACTCGCCCTGGCCGCCGTGCTTGTATTTACTGGAGCCTGCTCGCGATCGACATCGCAAGACGCTCCGTTGACGGCGGAAGGAAAGGCGTACGTCCGCAATCTCATGCTATCGGACGTAGCGATGAAGGCGACGGAAAGCTACTCTAAGCAGGTTTTGACGGAGATTGAGGGCAGCGTGCGAAACTCCGGGAATCGCACGGTCGAGCGGGTCGAGGTGACGGCGTATTTTTACGACCGTTATAACCAGCTCGTACTGCGGGAACGGGTGCCTATTGTCAAAAAGACCTTTAAGCCTGGAGAATCGCGGCGTTTTCGCCTGGCATTTGACGATATTCCGGACACGTGGAATAACGAGATGCCCCAACTCGTAATCGCACAGGTGGTTTTCGGTTGATTGAGATCACGGTGAAGGTGATTCCCAAGAGCTCGAAGACCGAGATCGCGGGCCGGCTGTCGAATGGCGCCTGGAAGGTCAAGGTAGCGGCCGTTCCGGAGCGGGGCAAGGCGAACAAAGAGCTGTGCGAGTTTCTGGCGGAGCATTTTGGGGTTCCGCAGAGCCGCGTCAGAATTGTGAGCGGCGAAACATCGCACATCAAGCGTGTTCGGATCGACAAATAGTCAGGCCTCGTAACGACACAGATTGTACTGTTGCATCAGCGATTTCAGTTCGGTTCCATAGTTCGGGGCGGTGGCGTAGACTCCGGTTAGCGCATCGGCGAAGGCCGTTGGATTGTCCTTCAGAGCCATGACCTGATGGTAGTGGGGACTGTTGGCTAACAGGCTGCCGTGCTCGAAGAAGGCCTGGTCGAGCGAATCGAATTTCCGGAACTTCGCGGTGATGGTGATGGTGCGGCCGTGGATCACTTCGTGGGTGCGGCTTTCGACGAACGGTTCGTTGCCGGCAGCTTTTATTCCGAAGGGGTTGTTGCTTCCGGGCGGCATGGACGCGCCCCAGGAGCTTTCGAGCGCCCATTGCGCGAGGGTGACGGAGGCGGGCACCGCCCAGTGCGTTTGGGAGTTTATGGCTGCGTTGATGACGGCCGGGGGGAAGATTCCGGGGGTTGGTTTGGGGCGGGGAAGACAGAGCGCGCGGAAGGTGCGACCGCCGGGGTCGACGCGGCCGTCGGGTTTATCCATGCCGAGTTCGTTGCGTTGGTAGGCTTCAATGGCGCGGATGGTTTGGGGTCCGCAGAGGCCGTCCGGGTTGAGGTTCAGGAGATCCTGCACGAGTTGGACGTCGTCGTGATGGTTGCGGCCTTGGCGGCCTACGGAGGCGGTTAGTTGTGGCATTTGATGGCTCCGATCGGGTTATGAGACAGTTCGGCACAGCAAGTGCCGCTTTTAAGGTGCCTGTCGAGGCGGGTTTCAAACCCGCCGCAGGTTGCAAACCTGCCTTACACCTTCCGGAAAAACTAATGGCATCGACCTGAAGGTCGCGTTACATCCTGCCGCGCGCCTCTTTCGGAAACCGCTGCACCGTTGCGGACTGCATTCCGAAAGAGGGCGCGATGAGGAGACACGAACCAGTGGTTCGCCGAGAGTAGCTACTCTGCCGTTTTTGCGCGCCGGACGCGCCGAATGTCGCTAGAGGCAATATTCAGCCAGCCGGTCCGCATCATTTACAGGTGATAAAGTTCGTGGCCACGAAGGGTACAATCACCGTGCGATTTCAGATTACGATGCGGGTGTGGAGGCGCGACGCGAGGCATTTTGATAAATGCCTGATTTTGCGGGTGATTCAGGTTCGGCTGTGTTGTGATCGGGCGCGGCAGGCCGCAGATGAACGCTGATAAACAGGCTATCCGTGGAAGACCCGCTCGCCGTCCACAAAGGTCTCGAGCACGTGGATTTCTTTCGCTTCGTCGTCGTAGCGGAAGCGTACGAGATCGGCTCGTTCCCCCACCGCGAGGCCGCGCTGGCGTTTGGCTATTCGGCCGATGCGGGCGGGATTACGGGTCGCCATGGTGATGGCGTCGCGGAGCGTGACGCCCGTCAGACGCATCACGTTGCCGATCGCGTGGTCGAGTAGAAGCGCCGATCCGGCCAAGCGCGTTCCTCCGAGCAGGCGGACGCTTCCATCGGGGTGCAGTTCGACGTCGACCTCGCCCAGTTTGTATTGGCCGGGGCTGCAGCCGGCGGGCATGACCGCGTCAGTGATGAGGACGGCGCGCTCTACGCCTTTGGCCCGGAGCGCCACCCTCAGAAACGACTTCCCGAGGTGGATTCCATCGACGATGAAACTCGCCGCAAGGCGATCTTCGGCTAGCTGCTCCCAGATGTAGTTCGGGTGGCGCGTCATCACGGAGTGCGCACCGTTACCGAGGTGCGTGGACAGCGTTGCTCCGGCTTTTACGGCGTCGTTAATTTGTCCTGCTTCGGCCTTGGTGTGCCCGATGCTGACGGCGACACCTTCGCGCACCACTTCTTCGATGAAATGCGCGGTTTCGGGCCACTCGGGTGAGACCGTGATGAGGCGGATAAGGTCCTGCGCGGCATCCTGCATGCGGTGAAACTCGTTCAGGTCCGGCGGGCGGACCCATTGCTTCGGGTGGGCTCCGCGAGGTCCGTCATCCGGCGAAATAAAGGGTCCTTCGACGTGGAACCCCTCCATCGCCGGGCCTTCGTGGATCACTCCGCGGGCGTGCGCGAGATTGCGGAGCGCGCCGGCCATATCGTGGGGCGAACCCGTGATCACTGTCGGAAAAAACCGGGTGACACCGGTTGCGTAGAGGCATCGAATCGAGTGCGCGATGTCTTCCGCGGAGGCCACCGGCGAGTTGTAATCCACGCCGGCGAAGCCGTTGACCTGAATGTCGATGAACCCGGGCGAAAGATAGATTCGTTCTTCGGGTTGGGCGAGCAAAGTGTCGACGCCGTCGATCACGCCGTTGAAGGAGACTTGCGTGTTTTCTCCCGAGACAGCGTCGATGCCGTTACATTTCATGATGACTCCGGTTTATGCACATGTTTCCCACAGCGCCGGGCGGTTACGGTGTTGAGTCCACAGCGGGATAATTCTGTTGAAAACCGCGAATCGACGGCGGTTGTACTATGGCGCATTGCGGGAATGCTTGGTAAAAAAGATCAGATCCCCTGCGAGTGCGACTCCGAGCGGGAATCTCGGGGGAGGTGGCCGCCCGGATCGCACTTGCGGATCGGATCTTTGAGAACCCCACCAAGCTAAAGGTTAACTTAGATGGACAAGCTGAAGCCTGTCCTGCCTGGCTAACAACTATCCTACTTCGACGGGCTGCCGGGTACTCAGCACTGGCGTTAACCAATTCATCTGGTCCGGGGAATCGCCATTCACGATGTCGAAAAATGTGCGCTGCAATTTCTCGGTTACCGGGCCTCGTTGACCGCTGCCGACGGTGATTCGGTCCACCGAGCGAATCGGCGTGATTTCGGCGGCGGTTCCGGAGAAGAAGACTTCGTCGGCGATGTAGAGCATTTCGCGGGGGATCAACGACTCGGAGATGGGGATGCCGAGCGTCTGGGCAAGCTGGATCACGCTGTCGCGCGTGATGCCGGGGAGCACGGAGGCTCCGAGCGGGGGCGTCAGGATCTTGCCGTCGCGGACCACGAAGATGTTTTCGCCCGATCCTTCGCTCACGTATCCGGCTTCGTCCAGCGCGATGCCTTCGCTGTAGCCGTTGATGTGGGCTTCCATGCGGATGAGCTGGGAGTTCATGTAATTCGCCCCCGCTTTCGCAAGCGCAGGGAGGGTGTTGGGCGCAAAGCGGTTCCAACTCGAGACGCAGACGTCGACGCCCTGGGCCAGGGCCTCTTCGCCGAGATATTTGCCCCACTCCCAGCAGGCGATGTAGACTTCGATGGGGTTGTGGAACGGCAGCACGCCGACGTCACCATAGCCGCGCATAATGATGGGGCGAAAGTAGCAGGACTCCATCTTGTTAACGCGGACAAGCTCAGTGAGGGCGTCCACGAGCTGATCGAGAGTGTAGGGGACGTCCATGCGGTAGATCTTGGCGGAGTCGAGGAGCCGGCGGGCGTGCTCGCGAGCGCGGAAAATGGCTGGTCCGGAAGAGGTGGCGTAACAACGAATGCCTTCGAATACGGAACTGCCGTAGCTTGTGACGTGGGAGAGGACGTGAATTTTCGCGTCGTCCCAAGCGATGAGTTTTCCGTTGTGCCAGATCTTCCCGGTGGGTTTGAGCATGTACAAATTATAGCTAGGGACCAACTGGTGCTTGTCTTATGCGCATGATGGGGAGGATTTTGGGCGGAGCGCCGGTTGTTAGCTTTGGCGCGCCGATGCATTCGCCAAGCTTGGGAATTTACCCGATCAATTGTAGACAGCGCCTCTCGCTGCCGTTCAGTTTTGTTTCTTGGTGCGCTGGAAGCGGAGTTCGGCGGCGCCCCGGATTACGACTATTCTTCGGTTGTAGCCCCGCAAGCTTCACTCGCGTAAAGGCAGCCTGAAGTCTGCGTTACGCGGCGCCTTCGAAGTTGAAGTTTTCTCCGAGGTAGACGCGGCGGACTTCGGCGTCGTTGCCCAAGGCTTCGGGCGTGCCCTGGCGGAATATTTTTCCGTTGTTGATGATGTAGGCGCGGTCGGTTACCGCAAGTGTTTCGCGCACGTTGTGGTCCGTGACCAGGATGCCGATACCGGCGGCTTTCAGGTCGAAAATAATGCGCTGTAGTTCCAGCACCTGGATGGGATCGATGCCGGAGAATGGCTCGTCGAGTAGCAGAAAACTGGGGCCGATCACCAGAGAACGGGCGATTTCGACGCGGCGGCGCTCACCACCCGACAGCGTGTACCCTTTGCTGTGCCGCACGGTTTCGAGGCCAAGCTGCGCGATGAGCTCGTTCATACGCTCGCGGCGCTCGGCGCGGCTCATGCGCAGCGTCTGCAGGATCGCCATCAGGTTATCTTCGACGGTGAGTTTGCGGAAGACCGAGGCTTCCTGGGGCAGATAGCTGATGCCGCGGCGGGCGCGCACATACATGGGCAGGGAGCTGATGTCTTCGGAAACGCCTTTGTGCCTGACGATGACGCGGCCGGAGTCGGGGCTGATGAGGCCTACGATCATGTAGAACGACGTCGTTTTTCCGGCGCCGTTCGGTCCCAGCAGACCTACAACCTCACCTTGTTTCACCCAAAGCGACACGTTGTCGACGACTTTCCGTCCCCGGTAAGTCTTCGAAATCTCAACTGTCTCGAGAGTGCGCATTCAGACGGCTACTTGCCACGGCGCAAACTGCTTTGGGCGGGTTTGCCTTTTTGACCGTTCACCACTAGCCTATCGTCCTTCGAATACCAAATCAATTCGTCGCCACGTGTGGAACCCCTGGGGGCGCCGTTTTGTACCTCGTTATACTCCGCGACGCCGCCTTTTTTTCCGCCGTTCAGGATCACCTTATCCTGGTCTACGTAGTACTCGGCGTGTTCAGATTTTCCCGTTCGCACGCGGTCTGTCTCGGTGGTGACGATTTCAACAGCGCCGTCGGCAAACGCATGGTCGAGAGAGGAATCGTTTTCCTTGTCGCGCAGGAATGCCTTGAGCTCGCGGGATTTCACGCGAGTATCGCCGCGGTCGAGTTGTACGCCGCCCGTGTAATTGGCAATCTTGTCGTCGTCATTGTAGACGAGGTCGGGAGCGTGGACGATGGAGAAGACCGGCGGCCCGGCTTTTTTCTGCGGCTTGGCGTTGTTCTTCTTGTCATCGCTATCCTGCTTGTCCATCAACTGGCTCACGACACTGCCGTGCGCCTTGAGAATGCTATCGTCGCGGTCGATATCCACGACGTCGGCCTGCAGGCGGTTGGCTCCCTGCCACAAAAGCACGTTGCCTTCGTAGTGAATTTTGAGATTGTTGTCGGTAGACGACATTTTGGCGGCCTTGGCATGCAGCGGCTCGTCCTCATTGAGCATTCCGCCGCCGCCCGACTGGTCCTTTTTCTTGTCAGGCATGCGGGTGGAATTGACATTGCCGTCGGCCGCAAAATCGCCGCTCTGCTGGTTTAGCGCGATGTGATTGGCGTCGGCAGATCCGGTTGCATCCCAGACGCGCGCCTTACCGGTCAGGTCGATCAGGTTTTTCGGCTGATTTAACACGGCGCGATCGGCCTTGGCTTTGCGGTCGCCTTCTTCGTAGCGGAAGTCAGCCCACTGCTCGAGTGTGTCGATCTGCGAAGTCTTGGGCTGGAAGCGGGCCAGCAGGTTTTTGCTCCAGGTCAGCGATTGCGGGGGATCTTCTTTAGCGCCGGCCGCGCGCGGCTTTTGTGTCCGGGTCGAAACATTGACGGACTTGAACGTTTCGATGGAGTTATCCGCGCCGTAAGTGATCCAGATGTGATCGCCGTTCATCCAGCGATGCGGCTGTGCGGGCTTAGTGGGAATGAACTCAATGGCGCCGGGGCCGGGTGTTTCCACCGACTCGATTTCCTGACCATCGGGACGCATCTTTGCCTGAATCACGTCGCTCTTCAGGATGCGCACGTCGGGAGAATCGTTCCCCTTCGCGACTGGTTTGGACTCGGCAATGCTGTGGCCAGTGGCGAGGGCGGTCTTGAGCACGCTGTCGGCGCCGCCGGTGTCGAAATCGAGATCCACACGATCTGTAGTCATAGTGGTCTGGCCGGCGGCGGAGGTCGCTACCAGGCGGGCGTTGGTATAGCCGACGATTTTCTGCACCTGCTTCCCGGACCCGTCGAACTGCATATTCATCATGTCGGCGGCGAACTCAAGGTTACGGTTCGGCTGATGATCGGCGCCCTGCGACTTTTGGGCTTCAACGGTTTGAATGACGCCGTTCTGCAGCGTGACGAGGGCGGGTCCGCTGTTCATGGTCAGGGTATCGCGAGAGAATTTGGCCCACGGCTGCAACCAGACCTTGTGCTCGCGTTCTTTGTAAAGCACGTTCTCCGATTCGATTTTCATCGGCTTGCTGGCGGGGTCGGTGCCGCGCCAGATCAGCTCGACCTGGCTTTTCATGTTGAGCTCGCGGGAGTTCGAATCGTAGTCGGCGCCGACTGCCTTGCCCTCACCGCGGTCGAATACAAAGCTGGCGGCGCGGTCGGTGTGGGCCTGCTGGCTTTTGCTATTGAAGTGGACGCCGGAGGTGTGGATTGTCAGCAGATGGCCGTCGGGCTCTTCGTCTTCGGGAACGCCCATTACGATTTCGACGTCGCCATCGGAATACAGCTCGTTGCCTTTTTCGTTGAACTCCGCGCTGGCGCTACGGACGCGATCGTACTCATCGCCGCCCTTATGGAAGATGTGGAGCTCCACATCTTTCAAATGCATCTTGCCCTCGACCTCTTCAAACTGTTTGGCCTGAATGAAAAAAACAGGCTTGCCGTCCTGCGTTTTGGTGTAGGTCCAATCCTGGGCAGTGCCAAGGGTCTGGTCGGGCAGCCGCGCGGGGCGGTTTACCGGCGTGTTCCTCATCACTTTCAACCGGGCGTAGTACGCCGCGCCCACGCCAGCCAAAATAAACAGGAGGGCGAGGACAGTCAGAGGGCCAAACCGGCGCATGATGAGGGCATCTTCAGGATAGCGGTATCGTCACGGACTGTCCATCGGGAGTACTCTCGTACTGTAACATATTGCAAATAAGCAGTTTGCAAATTTCTGTTGTCACTCCTCGCCCGAGTCTGCTAATATTTTGTGCAGAGCTTTAGCCCGAAGCTCGACATACTCAAAATTAAACTATTTCGATTAGGGAGGTTGTTCGAACAATGAATATTCGACCGCTCTATGACCGTGTTGTGGTCAGACGGCTGGAGGACAAGGAGACGATGCAGGGTGGTCTATACATCCCTGACTCGGCTAAGGAGAAACCCCAGGAAGGCGAAGTTGTCGCCGTTGGGAAAGGCAAGCGAATGGAGGATGGCAAAGTGGTCGCCCTGGACGTAAAAGTCGGCGATCGCATCCTTTTCGGCAAATATTCCGGCAGCGACATTAAGCTGGATGGCGAAGAGTTGTTGATCATGCGTGAGGACGAGGTCCTCGGCATTCTGGAAGGCGCCGCCAAGAAGGCGGGCAAGTAAGAGGAGAAAAAGAAACATGGCAGCAAAACAGATTGTTTACAGCGAAAATTCCCGCCAGGCGATTCTCCGGGGCGTCAACCAGTTGGCTGATGCCGTAAAGGTGACGCTTGGCCCCAAGGGCCGCAATGTCGTTCTCGAGAAGAAGTTTGGCGGACCGACGATTACAAAAGACGGTGTCACCGTTGCGAAAGAGATCGAGCTGAAAGATCCGCTCGAGAACATGGGCGCGCAGATGGTGCGCGAGGTCGCTTCCAAGACTTCGGACACGGCCGGCGACGGCACCACCACCGCGACCATTCTGGCCCAGGCGATCTTCCGTGAAGGCGTGAAGAGCGTGGCGGCGGGCGCGAACCCGATGGCTCTGAAGCGCGGCATCGAGCGCGCTGTCGAGAACGTCGTGGAAGGCGTGAAGCAGTTTTCGAAGCCGGTTTCGGGCGACATGATCGCGCAGGTTGGCACGATTTCGGCCAATGGCGACTCCACCATCGGCAACATCATTGCTGACGCAATGAAGAAGGTGGGCAAGGACGGCGTCATCACGGTGGAAGAGTCGAAGACCATGGTCACCGAGCTGCAGACCGTGGAAGGCATGCAGTTCGACCGCGGCTATCTCTCGCCCTACTTCATCACCGATCCGGATCGCATGGAGTGCGTGGTGGAGGATCCGTACATCCTGATCCACGAGAAGAAGATCAGCAACATGAAGGACCTGCTGCCGGTTCTGGAGCAGATTGCGCGTTCCGGCAAGCCGCTGCTGGTGATCGCCGAGGAAGTGGAAGGCGAGGCGCTGGCGACGCTGGTTGTGAACAAGCTGCGCGGGACTTTGAATGCTTGCGCCGTAAAGGCTCCGGGCTTTGGCGATCGCCGCAAAGCGATGCTCGAGGACATCTCGGTGCTGACGGGCGGCAAGGCGATCATGGAAGAGACCGGCATCAAGCTGGAAGGCGTTCGCCTGGATGACCTCGGCCGTGCGAAGCGCGTTGTGGTGGACAAGGACAACACCACGATCGTCGAAGGCGCCGGCAAAGAGTCTGCGATCCAGGGCCGCATCAAGCAGATCCGCGCTCAGATCGAAGAGACCACCAGCGACTACGACCGTGAAAAGCTGCAGGAGCGGCTCGCGAAGCTGGCGGGCGGCGTTGCGGTGATCAAGGTGGGCGCTGCGACCGAGACCGAGATGAAGGAAAAGAAGGCGCGCGTTGAGGATGCTCTGCATGCCACTCGCGCTGCGGTCGAGGAAGGCATCGTTCCGGGTGGCGGCGTGGCACTGCTGCGCGCAGCAGCGGGGCTGGACAATCTGAAGGGTGCGGGCGACGAGCAGATCGGCATCCAAATCATCCGCCGGTCGTGCGAAGAGCCGGTGCGGCAGATCGTTGGTAATGCCGGTTGGGAAGGCGCCATCGTGATCGAGAAGGTTCGTGGAAACTCGAATCCAAATTTCGGATTTAACGCCGCGACGGGCGAGTACGAGGACCTGGTGGCGGCTGGTGTTATCGACCCGACCAAGGTGACTCGTTCCGCTCTGCAGAATGCGTCGTCGATCGCGGGATTGATGCTCACCACGGAAGCGCTGGTGGCGGAGATTCCGGAGAAGAAGTCGGCTCCGGCGCCGGGCGGCCCGCATGGTCCGGAGATGGATTACTAAGAAGCATCGTTTTACGGTTGAAGAGCCCGCCCTCGAAAAAGGGCGGGCTTTTTGTTTTTAGCGGTGTTCAGCGGTGGTATTACACGGCCTGATTCTTGGCGCCTCGCGACGGTTTGGAGGATGTGGAAGGGTGGGGCAGGCATTCAGCGCCTATCCCACCTTTTCCAGTCTCACATCCTTGCCGGGCGGTCCGTGACGACGGGGGCTACTCTGCGCGTAGAGCGTCGACGGGATTGACCTTTGCGGCGCGGTGCGCGGGGATGTAGGTGGCTGTGAGGGCTGACAGCGCCAGTATTGCTGCAACACTGCCCAGGATTGTGGCGTCATGACTGGCGACTCCGAAGAGGAGACCTCGCATCAGGTTGGTCGCGGCCATCGAACAGGCGATTCCGGCGGCGAGGCCGAGGGCGATCAGGAGGACGGCTTCCTTGAGGATCAGGCGGTATACGCTTGCGGGCTGAGCGCCCAGCGCCATGCGCACGCCGATCTCGCGAGTCCTTTGGCTGACGGAGTACGCAATGACGCCGTAGAGCCCTATCGTTCCCAACAGCAGTGCCAGCGCGGCAAATCCTCCTACCAGCCAGGTCGATGAGCGGCGGAGATACGCGGCGGGGGAGTTTCGAACACGATCCGACATGGTGCGCGCGTCCGAGGTGGTGATTTCCGGATCGAGCTGGTTAATTGTCCTCGCCAGGGTCGGGAAAACGGCCTCTTCCGCTTGCGAGGTGCGGACGACGAGCGAGAAGTAGTCCCTCGGGCTCTGGTTGAAGGGGAGATAAATCGTGGGCCACGTGGCCTTGTCCAGAGCGCCTTCCTTGATGTCGTCCACAACACCGACGATCTGCATCGGGTCGATTTCCGGGCGTGCGGCGTAGATGAGCTGCTTGCCCACCGGGTCCTCGCCTGGGAAGTACATCGCGGCTAATGAGCGATCTACTATGACTACGGGTGGTTTGGAGGCATCATCCGTTTCGGCGAATTGCCGGCCGCGCATGAGTTTCGCACGAAGAGTCTGGAAATAGGCGGCGGAAACGATGCGCTCGGTCACTTCGTTATGTTCGCGGCCGAAGGAGCGTCCCGGTATTTGAATCCAGACGGTCATGCCGTCGATCAAGGGCAGCCGAGTGGTCAGCGCGGCGGATTCCACTCCAGGCAAGTTCGCGATGCGGCCCAGCAACTGCCGGCCGAGAGTGATGGCTTGGGTCTTTCGGCCATAGGTTGCGTCCGGGGCCGTCACCCGCAGAGTCGCCAGATGATCGGGCTGCATGCCGAGATCGACCCGGAGCACTTCGTAAAGGCTTTTTCCGATCAGTCCTGCGCCGACCAGCAGCACGACGGCGGTGGCGAGTTCCAGCACCACGAGATGCGCTCCAACACGACGCCAGAGTGTGCCTGCGGAGCCGCGGCCGGCTTCGTTCAGCCCTTCGCGAATGTCAGGCCGCGAGAGCTGGAGTGAGGGAAGAATGGTGAACAACAGCGCCGCTGTAACGGCGACGGCCGCGGCAAAGATCAGAACACGGGAGTTCAGGCCAAGGTTGTTCAGATAGGGCATGCCCGTGAGCATGGTTGACGGAATGAGTTTTGCCAGAAGATGCATCGCCCAACTCGCGGCGGCCAGGCCGATTGCGGCGCCGATGGATGCGAGAAGCAGACCTTCGGTTGCGATTTGGGTTACCAGGCGCGTGGGGGAGGCCCCAAGTCCCGTGCGCACGGCCATCTCGCGGCGGCGGCTCTCGGAGCGTACGAACAAAAGGCTGGCTACATTGACGCTCGCGATCAGCAATAGCAGGCCCGCTCCGGCTAGCAGGACGAGCAGAATCGGGCCAATGTCTCCGACGACGGCTTCGGTTAGCGAGATCACCGCGGACCCTTGACCCTCGTTGGACTTGCGATATTGTTGCTCCAGTTGGCGCGCGATTACGGCCATGTTGGAAGCGGCGGATTTCAGGGAGACGCCTTCTTTCAGGCGTGCAACGCCGAAGAGATCGTGGCAGCCGCGTTCGTGATCACACCTGCTGGTTGGGTGCATGGCAGTCCAGAACTCGGCGCGGCCGACGGGCGCGAAATGGAAATCGGGCGGCAGAACGCCAATGATCAGGTTCACGTCGCCATCGAGTGTGACGGACTGGCCTAAGACATCCGGCTTCCCGCCGTAGCGAGTCTGCCAGGCAGCGTAGCTGAGCATTGCTGTGCGCGGCGCTTGTGGCTGATCTTCGTTCGGTAGGAAATCGCGGCCCAAGGCCGGCGTTACTCCCAGCGTCCGGAAGAAACCGGCCGTGACGCGGGCGCCGCGCGCGATCTCGGCCCTGGTTGCGCTTTTCAGGATGTAGCCGTCGGACTGGTACATGTCCATCGACGTGAAGACGGTGTTCAGGCGTTTCCAGTCGAGGTAGTCGGGGTACGAGACGTCGCACAGGTGGCAGAGCGATACGCTCTCGTAGACGGCCACGAGGCGCGAGGGGTTCTGGTACGGCAGCGGTTGGATGAGAGCGGCGTCGACGAAGGCGAAAATTGCGACACTGGCGCATAGGCCGAGCGCCAGCATAACGACGGCGGTGACGGCGAATGCCGGGCTCTTGCGCAATTGGCGGGCGGCGAAGCGGAGATCCTGGAGGAGGTTTTCGAGGATGGGGACCGTGCGGCGATCGCGATAGAGCTCTTTCGTGGATTCTATGCCGCCGAGTTTGATGAGGGCTTCGCGACGGGCTTGCTCCGGAGTCAGGCCGCGGCGTAGATTGTCGTCGGTGTGGAGTTGAAGGTGGGCGCTGAGTTCGTCGGAGAGGTCGCGCTCACGGGCGGCGCTGGGCAGCAGGCCGGCCAGCCTTTTTATCCAGGTCCTTAAGAGCCGCATGGATCATCCTCCTGTTGTTTTCCAATAGGGATGGTCGCACATCTGATATGGGAAGGCAATAGGAGGAGTGGACAGGCTGAAGCCCAATGCCACTTAGTCTTCTGACTGTGATGCAGGATGGCGTCCTGCCGCCGGTTGGCAACCGGCGCTGCTTCAAGGCCACGACAGGCGGGTTAACAACCCGCCGCAGGCTGACAGCCTGCATCACAGGCAGAAAATGAGCGGATTAAATCGCGGGGTTGCCAAGGCCGCATTCCTCGTGGATGGCTTGAATGGCGCGCTCCAGGCCGTCGCGCCGGACGACGACGCTGATCGTGATTTCGCTCGATCCTTGGGCGATGGCGATGATGTTGACATTCTGGCGGGAGATGGCGTTGAAGATGCGGCCGGCCAGACCGGGCGTGCCTCGCATGCCTTCGCCTACAACCGCGAGAAGGCCGACGTTTTGATCCACTCCGACCGGTTTCACGTAGCCGTGCGTCAGTTCGAGAGCCAGGCCCGATTCGAGCTGTTCCAGGACTCGTTCGACCTCGTCGTTGCGGACCAGGAAACAAAAGCTTTGACGATAGCTGGAGCTGGAGAAGGCCAGTACTTCGGCGTTGGCGGCTGCGAGCGCGTCGAGGGCGCGGGACATCACACGGGTTCCGCTGATTGCGGCGCTGGCCGGTTCGATGGCCACTAGTGCGACGTTTCGCATCGAGGTCACAGCGCGAGGCCCGGGGCGCTCGACGCTGAGTTTCGGGGCAATTCGGGTGCCGGGCTGTTCCAATGCGAAGCTGTTCTTGCTCCACACGGGGATCTTCTTTTCGGCAAGGGGCGCCAGCGTTCTCGGGTGCAGCACCTTGGCTCCGTTGTATGCGAGCTCGGCCGCTTCGCTGTAGGTCAACTCGTCGAGAACGGCGGCGTTCGGCACGGAGCGGGGGTCTGCGCTCATGATGCCATCGACGTCGGTCCAGATCCACAACTCGGCGGCGTCGAGAGCGGCTGCCAGAATGGAGGCGGAAAAATCGGATCCACCACGGCCGAGCGTCGTCGGACGGCCGTCCATGGTTGAGCCGTTGAAGCCCGTCACGATGGGCAGGACGCCGTCTTCGAGGAGCGGCTTCAAAAGCGCGCCGGCCTTTTTACCGGTCTCATCCATGATCGGCGTTGCATTGCCGAAGACGGCGTCGGTCACGATGACATCCGCGCCATTCACCGCTCGCGCTTTCACACCGTTGGCGCTCATGTATTCGGCCATCATGAGGGCTGTGAGGCGCTCTCCAATTGCGACCGCTTCATCGACGGAACGCGGCGGGCGCTCTCCCAACATTCGCACTCCGTTAGTGATGCGGCGAAAGTCGGAAAGCAGCGCCTCGACGCCGGAACTCGCGGCGGCACGCTGGCGGGGAAGCAGCAGCTCGCTACAGGCGTCACGGTGGCGTTCGGCGAGCTGGCGGAGGTTTGTGTCGACGCCATTGTCGTCGCCGGCTTCGGCGTGGCGGAGCGTGTCGAGAAGCAAGTCTGTCACTTTCGACATCGCCGAAACCACGGCGACTACGGGGCGTTTTTCCTTATGCTCCGAGCAGATCTGGGAAGCGACACGAATGCGCTCCGCGGAGCCCATGCTCGTTCCGCCAAATTTCATGACCAGAAGATTTTCCATATCAAAAACTCAGTTCGAAGTCCGGGCACGGATGATCTTGAGCAGTTCCTCCTCGACTGCTTCTATCGACAGGCCGGTGGTGTCAATGTAAACCGCGTCGGGCGCTTGCACCAGGGGTGATTCCGTTCGATTGCGGTCGCGGTTGTCACGCTCGCGAATCTGTCCGGCGACCACTTCGCGGGGGAGCCTGTCTTCGGAGGCTCGCCGGTCGGCACGGACATCGGAGGCGGCGTCGAGAAAGATTTTCACGCGGGCATTGGGAAAGACGACGGACCCGATGTCGCGTCCCTCCACCACGGCCGAGGCGGCTTCGCCGATGTCGCGCTGCTTCTCGACGAGCGCGCGTCGGACCGCAGGGATGGCCGCCACCTGCGATGCGGCTTCCGAAACCTCGGGCGCGCGGATGGCCTCGGTCACGTCCTCGCCGTTCAAGAGAACCGCGTTCGTTCCCGGTTCAAATTCGATGCGCGCCTCCCGGGCTAATTGTTCGAGGCGGTGCATGTCGGAGGGCGAAATTCCGCGGCGCAAAGCCCACAGCGCGACCGCCCGATACATTGCCCCGGTGTCGATGTAGACGAATCCCAGCTTCTTTGCGAGGCGGCGCGCGAGGGTACTTTTGCCCGCTCCCGCCGGCCCATCAATGGCAACAGTAATGCATCGATCGCTCAATTATTCATGTAAGCACAGTTCCTCGTGAGGAGGCCGGTAAAATGGGGATTGGACACGGTTTTTCGGACACTGGAAGGAAATGCCGTGCTGCTCACGGCAACGCGGCGGCTGGCCCGCGCGCTCACCGAGAAGTTCAATTCCTGGCAGCGTGACCGGGGGCGGGCCGTTTGGAAGACACCGCACATTCTGCCGATCGAAGCCTACCTGCTCGGAAAGTGGAACGACAATCTGGTCGAAGGCGGCGGCGATTCCGTGCTGCTCAATCCCACGCAGGAAGCGGTGGTATGGGAGGAGATCGTTCGCGCCTCGCGCTATGGGCCCGAGTTGTTGCAGACTGAAGCCGCCGCACGCGGTGCGATGGAGGCGTGGCGGCTGGCGCAGGCGTATCGCATCCCGCTCGACGGTAGGATCGCGATGTCCGAGGATTGCGAGGCGTTCCTCGAATGGTCGCGTGAATTTGAGCGGCGATTAGGGCAATCGAACTGGCAGGATGCGGCGCGGGTCGCGGAAAGTTCGGTTGAACGACGGCACGGGGAAGAAGTGTTTTTCACCGGCTTCGATAAGTTAACGCCGCAATTTGGCGAGCTTCTGGCGGCGTGGTTCGCGCAGGAGGTTCCGCTGGCGGAGCGGCGGTCTGTGATACGCACCCAGGTTTGCGATTCCGCCGAAGACGAGATTCGGTGTGCGGCGGAGTGGGCGCGGCAGGCGATTGAGAATGACGCAAGGGCGCGGATTGGAGTGGCCGTGCTCGACCTGCAGCATCTGCGCGGCAAGGTGGAGCGGATTTTTGCCGAGGTGCTTCAACCGGGCGCGGCACCTGCCGCGGAGTCCGTATTTCACATCTCGCTCGGCAGGCCGTTGGCGTCGTACGCGCCGGTTCATGCGGCCCTGCTGATTCTTCAGCTTGCGACGGGGCGAATGCCTCTCATGCATGCTTGCACTTTGCTGCGGTCACCTTACTTGCGCGGAGGCGAGTCGGAGGGTGACGTACGGGCGCGGTTGGATCTGCGCTTGCGCCAGCAAGGGTCGTGGTTTACGTCGGCCGACATTCTCCAGCGCTCCGCAAGCGCAAGCGAATGCCGCGAACTCTCACGAGCGCTCAAGACGTTCAGCGTTCAGTTGCTGCAGACGCCGGCGATGCAGGGGTGCGCAGGTTGGAGCCGGACATTTTCGGAGTTGCTGAAGGCCTTCGGCTGGCCGGGCGATCGGCCGCTGAACACTCAGGAACACCAGATTGTCGCACGGTGGAACGCTCTGCTGTCGGAGTTCGCGGCGCTCGATGTGACGGCCGGGAACATCGAGTTGGCGGGCGCGGTGGAACGGCTGCGCAAATTCGCGGATGCCACCGTTTTCCAGTTTGAAGACACCGGGGCGCCGGTGCAGATTTCGGACCCGGGCGAGATGATCGGTCTGGAGTTCGATCATCTTTGGGTGATGGGGCTGCACGATGAGGTGTTTCCTGCCCCGGCGTCGCCGAATCCGTTTCTGCCGGCGTCGCTGCAGCGCGAGTACGGGGTTCCGCATTCCTCCGCCCACTGGGAGTTCGAGGCGGCGAAGCGCACATTTGGGCGCTTGGGAGGGAGCGCGAGCGAGGTGGTATTCAGCTATCCGCGTATGGAGGGCGACCGCATGCTGGCTCCGAGCCCGTTTCTTGCGCCGGCGGCGGTGGCCAGGCCCTCATTCAAGAGCTGGAGGCAAATCATCTGGAGCGCATCGGAACTGGAGGCGGTGGTAGATGAGCGTGCGCCGGCCTTGGAGGGCGAGAAGGTGCAAAGCGGGGGTGTCTCGCTGCTGCGGGATGTCGCCGCTTGTCCATTCCGCGCGTTTGCCAAACATCGGCTTGGGGCGAGAGAACTCGAGGACATCGATGCGGGTTTGAGTGCCGCCGATAGGGGTAAGGCGCTGCATGAGGCGCTGCAGTTGATATGGGGAGAAGTGGGTTCGCGCGACCGATTGCTGGAACTAAGCGTCGCTGAAGAAGAGGAAATCGTCGAGCGCCATGTCGCGGCGGCGGTGGACCGGTGCGGCAGCGGATTAAGCGCCGCGGTGGAGAAGATCCGGCTGTCGCGGCTGATCGCAGCGTGGCTGCAGTTGGAGCGGCGGCGGCCGCCGTTCACCGTGGTGTCGCGGGAACAGAAACGGGAGATCGAGATTGGCGGGCTGCGGCTCGAGGTTCGCGCAGACCGCGTCGATCAGCTTGCGGACGGTCGACAGGTGATCATCGACTACAAGACCGGGAATGTCGCGACGTCGGTTTGGGAGGGTCCGCGGCTGGATGAGCCGCAGGTGCCGCTATACTACATCTCGTCCGGCGTGCCGGTGGCGGGCGCCGCGTTCGCGCGTATTCGCGCCGACAGGCTGGGGTTCCTGGGCATGGTGGAGAACACGGTGCTGCCGGAGTTCAAGCCTTGTTCGGGGGACTCTGCTGGGTGGCGGGCTGCTTTGGTGGCCTTGGCCGAGCAGTTCCGTTCGGGCGATGCGCGGGTCGACCCGAAGTTGGGTGAGAGTACTTGCGATTTTTGCAAGATTACTCCGCTGTGCCGTGTACGGGATGAACGCGATGACGGATAGCGAAGCACGCGCGCGGGCGCTCGATTCCGCGACGTCATTCATCGTCCGCGCGCCGGCGGGTTCGGGCAAGACGGAACTGCTCATTCAACGCTATTTGCGGCTGCTGTCGTTGGTCGAAGCGCCGGAGTCGATCCTGGCGATCACGTTTACGAGGAAGGCGGCGGCCGAGATGCGGTCGCGGGTGGTGGAGGCGCTGCGGTTGGCTCGGGGACCGCGGCCTGAGCAAGCGCACAAAGCGATCACTTACGACCTGGCGCGTGCGGTTCTCGATGTGGACAGTGCGGCAGCGTGGCAATTGATCGAGAATCCCGCTCGCATTCGCATACAGACTATCGATTCTCTGTGCGCGTCGATTGCGCGGCAGATGCCGTGGGTTTCGGGTCTCGGCGCAATGCCGGAGATCATCGAAAACGCGAGTGCCCTGTATGCCGAAGCGGCACGGATGACGCTGGTTGGCGAGGACAATCCCGACGCGATTGCGAGCCTGCTTCTGCATCTCGACAACAACTTCGAGCGCGTGCAGTCGTTGGTTGCGGGAATGCTCGAGAAGCGCGATCAATGGCTGCGGCACGTGGGGGCGATGCGCGACCAGGTGGAACGCTGCCTCGCGACCATTGTGGAGGAGGAGATCGCGGGATTGCGGGCTTCGGCGCGAGAGGCGGGGCTTCGCGCGGAACCGGACGATTGGCGGGAGTTCGCGAACGAGTTGCTCACGCAGGATGGCAAATGGCGCAAGAAGAATGCGTTGGCCCGCAGCCTGGAGGGGAACGATGAATTTCGGAAGCGCCTGCATGAGGCTCGCGATTTACCGCCGGTGCACTTCCCGGAGACGCAGTGGCGGGCGCTGCAGGCCATTGTCGAGGTTCTGCCGATTGCGGTGGGGAATCTGCGGTATGTCTTTCGCGAGCGGTCGTGCACCGATTTCACGGAGCTGACCCTGGCGTCGTTGCGGGCGCTCGGGGACGCGACGGGACCGACGGACCTGGGGTTGGCGCTCGGGTATCGGCTGCGGCACGTCCTGGTGGACGAATTTCAGGATACGTCGTACACGCAGTTTGAACTGCTCGAGAAGCTGACGCAGACCTGGGAGCCGGGAGATGGTCGCACTCTGTTCCTGGTGGGCGACCCGATGCAGTCGATCTATCGGTTCCGGCAGGCGGAGGTTGGGCTGTTTTTAAAGGCGTGGCAATACGGGATCGGGCGGATTCAGCCGGAGCCTTTGACGCTCAGCGTGAATTTCCGGTCGGGCGCCGGGATTATCGAGTGGGTGAATAGTACTTTTGCGACGGCGTTTCCGGCGCGGGAAGACATGGCGAAGGGGGCGGTTTCGTATAGTGCGGCGGAGGCGGCGCACGTCGAGCGCGCGGGTACGGTCAGCTTGCACGCGTTCCTTGGAGAGGCGGGAAAGGACGAGGAAGCGGCGTGCGTTCGGGGGTTGGTTTCGGATGCGCCGGCGGGCGGTTCGGTTGCCGTCCTGGTGCGTGCGCGGTCGCATTTGCCGGCGATCATCGCCGAGCTGAAACGCGCCGGCATTCCTTACCAGGCAATCGAGATCGACGAATTGGGACAGCGTGCCCTGGTGCAGGACCTGATGGCGCTCACGTTCGCTTTGCTACACGTGGGGGATCGGATATCTTGGCTCGCCGTGTTGCGGGCGCCCTGGTGCGGACTTTCGCTGGAGGAGTTGCATGCGATTGCTGGCGGGGACCGGTCGGCTACGATTCCGTCGCTGTTGCGCGCAGAGGGACGCCTGGCAAGAGTTTGGCCGGTTTTGGAGAGCGCTTTGGGCGAGCGGGGGCGGTGGACGCTGCGGCAGTGGGTGGAGCGGACGTGGCTTCGATTGGGTGGTCCGGCTTGCGTCACCGATGTCACGGATTTAGAGAACGCAAACGCTTATTTCGACGTGCTCGAGGGGCTGGATCGGGGCGGGGAGATCGCCGATTTTGAGTTGTTCCGGGCGCAGGTGGCGGAGCTATTTGCTCAGCCCGACACTAGCGCGGATGGCGCGGTTCAGATCATGACGATCCATAAGGCTAAGGGGCTGGAGTTCGATACTGTCGTGGTGCCGGGGATCGGGAGTCCACCGAAGGTGGAGGAAAGCCCGCTGATGGTTTGGCATGAGCCGGGCGAGGACCAGGTTTTGTTTGCTCCGATTCCGGAGAGTGGGGCTAAGGATGAGATTCATAGGTACCTGGGCCACATCGACAAGGAAAAGGCTCGTTACGAGGGGGTCCGGCTGTTTTATGTCGCGGTGACTCGGGCTCGGGGGGCTTTGCATTTGTTGGGGTGTGGGCGGGTGAGCGAGCGGGATGGGTCGGTTAGTGCCGCGTCGGGGTCGTTTTTGGGGATTTTGTGGCCGATGTTGGAAGGTTTGTTTCGATCAGCGGGGGGGCGGATTGCAAATCCGCCGCAGGCTGACAGCCTGCATCACATGGTTCGGCGGTTGCCGGTGGCGTGGGAATTGCCCGCGCCCCCTCGGGCGGTTCGGTGGGTTCATTCGGATGTCGAGACCGCCCCGGCTCCGGACGTCACATTTGATTGGGTTAGCGATACGGCTCGGCATGTCGGGACGGTTGTGCACTCGTTTCTGCAGCGTATTGCCCGGGAGGGTTCTGGCGCTTGGACGGCGGAACGGGTTCGAAAAACTGGATTTCGGGGTGCTTTGTTGAACCTCGGGGTTTCTCCGGCGGAAGTGGAGGCGGCTTCGGAGAGCGTCATGCTTGCGTTGATTCGGATGCTAGCGGATTCGCGTGGGCGTTGGGTGCTCGCGGCTCACGCGGAAGCTGCTTCTGAGCTCACGCTTTCGGGCGTTACCGACGGGAAGCTCGTGCGCGCTGTAATTGACCGGACTTTCGTTGATGACGCGGGCGTCCGGTGGATTATCGATTACAAGACGGGAACTCACGAGGGCACCTCGGTCGAGGCATTCCTGGCGACCGAAAAGCTCCGCTACCAGGCGCAACTCGAAGCGTACGCGCGGCTGTTTACGAAGCAGGATACGCGTCCGGTGCGGCTGGGCCTGTACTTCCCCCTTGTGGCGAATGGATGGGTGGAGTGGGAAGCTCCGCCGTCAGTCGCGCGGCAGGCGTCGCTCTTTGCAGAATAGTGTCACAGCTTTGTCACGACGGGAGTCTTACGGCTCGATGAACCCGTTTTCTGATGAAGTCCGCCGCAATCCGTATCCGTTTTACCAGCAAATGCGCGCCGTCGCGCCCTTGTTTCACGTTCCGCCGCCGTTCAATGGGTGGATGGTTTTCGATTACGAAGCCGTCAAATGGGTGCTCAACGACCCGGAAACGTTCAGCTCCGCGGTGCCGGCGCCTAAGAACTGGTTCGTCTTTAGCGATCCGCCGGCACACACGAAGCAGCGCGGCCTGATTTCACGGGCGTTCACGCCGAGGATGATCGCGAATCTCGAGCCGCGCATTCGGGAGCTTTCGCGGGAACTGCTGGATGGGCTCGGCGAGCGCCGCGAAATCGACCTCGCCGCAGAGTTTTCGGTACCGCTACCCATGAAGGTGATCGCCGGGATGATCGGCATTCCGGTTTCCGATTGGGCGCTCTACAAACGCTGGAGCGATACGATTTTGCGGATCAGTTATAGCCGTTCCGGCGGACCGGAAGCCGCGCAATCCCTTCACGATTTCATGGCGGTGAGCGAGGAGATGAACGAGTACCTCGGCAGGATGATCGCGCAGCGACGCGCCTATCCTCAGGATGATCTGCTGACAAGGCTGATCGAGGCAGAGGTGGACGGCGAGCGGCTCACGCAGGCCGAGATCCTCGGCTTCTTTCAACTCCTGGTGGTTGCGGGGCAGGAGACAACAACCGATCTCATCAACAACGCGATGGTCAGCTTGCTGGAACATCCCGACCAGATGGCCCGGCTCCGTGCTGCGCCGGAGTTGATGGCATCGGCGATTGAGGAAGCGCTGAGATACCGGTCGCCGTTCCAGTGGACGATGCGTACGCCGCGGCGTGAGGTTGAATTACACGGTCAGAAGATCCCGGCGGGCGCACTGGTGCTGCCGATGATGGGGTCGGCTAATCGGGATCCGAAGCAGTTTGCCGACCCGGAGCGCTTCGATATCGCGCGCAACCCCAACCCGCACGTTGCGTTCGGGCACGGCATTCATTTTTGCCTCGGCGCGGCTCTGTCGCGGATGGAGGCAAAGATTGTTTTTTCCGATCTGATGGCGCGATTCGAGACGATCGAATTTGCGAATGATCAGCCGCTCGAACCGCGAAAAGCGCTCCATGTGCTTGGGCCGGCTGCGTTGCCGATTCGGCTGGGGACTGGTCGTCGCACGCACGATTTTGCGGCGTAACGCCGCTCGCAAAAAATGGGTATTACACCGCTTCTGACCCCACCTTTTCAAACCGCTTTACGGGGCAGGCGTTTTCGCCCGTGGCGTTCCCGGTGAGCTCCAAAGGCCGGCTGAAGCCCGCTTTACCCTTCCACGTCTATTTCGCAGGCTTGACGCAGTCGAAGTTGGCGGCGTCGTCGGTGCTGCCCTGGCCTTTCCAGCGCGCCACCATCGGGAAGGCACACAACGGCCGGCTGCGGACCACCTCACTGGTTGGACCGGTCTTATGCTTCTTCGCGATGAGCCGTTCGGGGGCCTTCGCACCCTCCACCCATTGTTCGAGCGCGGCTTGGATATCGTCATCGGGCGAGCCGCCGGTGATCGCTCCCTCGCCGAAATCGCTCGGTCCGGGGCCACCACCGCAATGTTGCATTCCGGGCACCATGAAAAGGCGCACAAACTCGGCGGAATCCTTCGCACCCATCTTCGCGACGACGCCCTGGTAATAGAGAACTGTGTTCATGGGCGGAATGGCCGCGTCACTCCAGCCGTGATAGAGGATCAGCTTGCCGCCGTGCTTTCGGAAGGCTTTCAGATCGGTATCGGTGGCGTTGAAGTTCTTGGCCTCTTTCTCGTCCGCGACCTTGGGGTCCTTGTCCGGATTGAAGGTGTGGAAATCCCAGTCCGGCTTGGTGTAGAGAATGTTCGAGAAGAAACCATTGCCGAACGCGTATTGCAGGCTTTTCCCCGGCGCGGCACCAGTGATCCAGGCCGCCCAACCGCCAAGCCCCGTCTCGCCGCCCGGCGAAAAACCGACGAGGAGTTGCTCGCCCTTCGACGTCTTCGGCCCGCCATAGATCTTCTTCAGCGCTTCGATCTGGGGAGCGGTGAGGCAACTGTTCGAATCGGCATCTTTGCAGAGCAGGACGGAAGGATCGAAGTGGCAGGCTGACGGATCGTCGATGACGCCGTCCTTCACGCCATCGCGGGCGTCGCAGGCTTCGAGCGCGGCATTCTCGATGGCGGGCAGCTTGGGGGCAGGAATGTAGCTGGCCGGGTCGACCATGGTCGCCTGCATGTCCCAGATGGCTGCGGCAAGCAGGTGGGTCCAGTGGTTGGCAGGGGCGCCGGCGATGATGCCGTCATAATCATTGGGGAAGCGCTGTGCTTCCATCAGCGCCTGCCGTCCGCCGTTGGAGCAGGAACTGAAATAGGAGTGACGCGCCGGCTCGCCGTAGTAGGCCTTTATGATGGCTTTGGCCTTGTCGGCAGTTTCGTGGATGGCGCGATAGCCAAAGTCGGTAACCTTGTCGGGGTGGTCGAGCGCCCAGGCTGAATCCGTCCCGCCGGCGTGATGGCCGGTGTCGGTGGAGGCGGTGGCGTAGCCATGCCGGACGGCGGCGCCCATTGCGCCATAGCCGATGGAGCCGGCGTAGCCTCCATTGCCGATGCCCTGGAATTTGCCGTTCCAGCCGGACGCCGGCATCCACACTTCAAACTGGATATTCGAATCGGCGGCAGGCTTGATGACGCCCGCGACGCGGCAGAACGCCGGCACGCTCTTAAGCGCACCGCCTTCGGGTGGCGTGAAGTCGCCTGCAACCACTGACGCTGCCGTGCTGATTGTCGTGTTGGCAAGAGCCAGCGTCGATAAGCCTTCGCAGTTGGCCGCGGCGGCCGGGAGGCAAACCGCGGCGAGGGACGCAAACAGGGCGATGGGAAGGAGTTTCATCAGTATTTCATTATGCCTGTTTGACGATTTTTTATGAAATGGCAGCGGGCAAGCAGTGGTCCAAGAGATAGGAGAGCAGTCGTGTATCAGAGGCTAAGCATATCATTACTACTTTTTACGGCCCTCGCTGTAGCTGATTCCGTGGGCGGCGCCCCGGAGCAGTCGTTTGAGGGCAAATGGAACATCGACAAAGCATCGAGCACAGGGACAGTGACGCCGCCGGACGGCTTACGACAGACGATCAAGAAACACGGCGACAAGTTGGCTGTCGAATCGGTCTTCAAAGAGCCGAGCAATGCGATTGTTCCCCTGCTTTACCTGGGCATCATGACGACAACGCTCAACATGAACCTGGATGGTTCGGAGACGGTCAACCAGATCGGCCCGTACATGCAGACTTGTAAGACCACTATCGACGGCAACAAGATGAGCACGGAATGGGTTGCAAAGCATACCAGCGGCGAGGTGGTGAACGGTCACTGGGTGCGCACCATTTCAGACGACGGCAAGCGCATGACGCTGGAGATTCAGGAGAGCTCCACTCAAGGCCAGCAGGGCACGGCAACGCTGCAATTCACGAAGAAGTAGCGGGGTCAGATTACTCGTCGCGCAAGGTCTGAGAAGGATTCAGCCGCAGCAGGCGCAAGGCTGGGAAGAAGCTTGCCACAGCGGCGACAAGCAGGAGAACCAATCCTACCCATACGAAAGTCGTCGGATCGGTCGCTTTGACTCCGAACACCAGGCGGCGCAGAATTCGCGCTGACGCTAGCGCCAGCGGAACGCCCACGATAACCCCGCCCAAAGCAAGCGTAATGCCCGGTGTAATGACAGCGCCCATCACCTGCGAGCGGCTGGCGCCGAGCGCCATGCGGATACCCAATTCGCGGGTGCGTTCCGTCACCGAGTTGGCGATCAGGCCGTAAATACCAACTCCGGCCAGCAGCAGCGCCAGTCCAGCTAGAATTCCCAGGAGCGTGGCTTGGAAGCGCTGTTCGTCCATGGAGCGCGATCGAACCTCGGTCATGCTTCGGAAGCTTGCAAAGGGGAGGCGCGGATCGACGGTGTGCAGCGCATTCTGCATGCCGGCGATGATGCCTTCGGTGGGCGCGGTGGTCCGCACAATCCACTGCGGCGAAAACCAGTTGTGCACCACTTCGAGGAACTTGGCGCTGGTTTGTGTAGCCGGGATGTAGAGTGTTGGCGGCGTGCCCAACGGACCGAAATCGCCCCAGCCTGAAACCTGCTGCACATCGGCCACAACTCCCACGATCTGCCTGGCCCCGCCGGTTTGCAGGTGGCTGCCGACAGCTTCCTGATTCGGGAAATATTTCTTCGCGAACGCCTCGTTTACGATCGCTACAGGGGCAGTATTGGGACCGTCGGCAATCGAGAAGGCCCGCCCTCGATGCACTGGGATCCGTAGTGCGCGGAAATAGTCGGGAGTCACATAGACGAAGTCAGTGATGTGGGAGTTTGCGCTGGCGGCGGGGCCGTCGAGGTTCTTGAACCCGTCGTTCAGCGCGCGTTCATACGGCAGGCTGAGCGCGACCGCGGCCGATTCGACGCCGGGAAGCTCGCGGATTCGCGACAGCGCTTCGTCATAGAGGCGATTCATGGCTTCGGGGGTCTGATAGCGGGCATCCTGAAGCGAGGCGGACGCCGTAATCACATGCGTCGCATCGAAGCCGGGATTCAGATTCCGCATGTACGAGAAGGTGCGAATTAACACGCCCGCAGCCACCAGCAGCACCAGGCCCAGCGCCACCTCGGCAACGATCAGGATGCGCCGGGGCAGGCGGCGGTGCGACCCGGCGACTCCGCGCGTGCCGCCTTCGGTGAGCGCCGAGCGCAGATCGAGACGGCTGGCGTCGACTGCCGGGAACAGCCCAAAGACGACGCTGGTGAGCAGGGCCACGGCGATGGTTGCGACGAGCACCCGGTCATCGAGCGCGATGCTCTGCCAGACGTTCAGTTTGGCGGGAATCAGAAGTTTCAGACCCGCAATACCGGCGTAGCCGAGGAATATGCCGGCAACTCCACCTGCGCCGGCCAGGAGGACGCTTTCGGCGAAAAGCTGCCGCATGACGGCGGCGCGTCCACTGCCCAGGGCCATTCGCGTCGCCACTTCGCGCGTTCGCGTGGCGGCACGCGCCAGCAGCAGTCCGGTGATGTTCACGCATCCGATCAGGAGAACGGCGAGCACCGCGCCCCATAAGACCATCAACGGACGCCGGATGTCTTCGGTTAAAACACGCTGCAAAGGAACAAAGGCCCAGGTGGCTGTGGCATCCTTGCCATACGGCATTTCATGGAATGCGGCTGCACCAATGGTGGCCAGCTCGGCATTTGCCTGGGCGGGACTTACTCCCGGCTTGAGGCGGGCGACGATATCGTAATTGCTGCCTGCGCCTTCGCCAGTGGGAGTGGGACGCAGGGGAGTCCAGAGTTCGGCAGGCTCGTTGTCCTGCAGGCCTGTTGGCATGATGCCAACGACGGTGAAAGCGCGGCCGCGCAGATTAATTGCCTGGCCGAGAATCGAAGGGTCGCCGTTAAAGGCCCGCTTCCACAGCGCGGTGCTCATGATGGCCACAGCCGGGCCTCCGGGGCGGTCTTCGTCGGCCGTGAATTCGCGACCAGCTATCGGCGAGATGCCCAAGACATGAAAGAAGCCCGCGGTGATGCGCTGCTGCCGGACGTATTCCGCCGTACCGGATGCGCCGAGATTCACGCCGTTCACGCCGGAATAGGCAGCCGGCTCGAACGTCGTGGCGCGCTGGTTGAGAAGCTGCCAGGTACGGCCGGTATGCGAGGTCTGGGTGTACTCTTCGCGGGGGCTACGCAAGGTGACCGTAATCGACGACAAACGGTCGGGTTCCGGATAGGGCAGCGGGCGTAAGAGAACGGCGTCCACCACGCTGAAGACGGCCGTGTTGGCGCCGATGCAGAGCGCCAGGGTGGCGATCGAGGTTGCCGTGAAGATTGGGCTTTTCTGCAGGATTCTGGCTGCGTAGCGGAGGTCGCGTGTGAAGTCCGGCATCATCTATTTAAACGATACCGAGCAGAAAAAGTTCGGTTACACAAAAACCCTGATAGGAACAGGCTACCTGTCCAGGCTCAGCCAGACCCTTGCCGCACACGTCCCAACGCTACATCCACAGTACACGTTCACCGTCTACGACGACCGCAAGGGAATTTCGATTCCGCGGGTTCCGGTTTTCCCCGAGGCGTCTGAAATCGCGGTATCAGGGGATGCACTAATCTTGCCAGGGGGACCGGTTTTTGTGCCGCTGAGTACAGTCACTTTTGCCTGGGCATTCTCGCGGACATCCAAAGGCAGGCGAAACCGCTGCTTCACCCTTCCACAGCCGCCAACTGTAAGCTGATACGATCAGCGCATGCGGATCACTTGGGGTGTTACGCTTTTCGCGGCTGTGGCCTTGCTCACGGGATGCGCGCGGTCGCGAATCACAACGGAAATCAAACCCGACGGGTCGTGGGTTCGGACGGTGGCGTTTACGGGGCAGGAGAAGAAGGAAGGCAGCCCCCAGCTCGCCCGGACGGCCGAGGAGACGTTTACTTTTCCAGCCGGTTCCCAGTGGAAGTTGCGAAAGGAGAGCAAGGGCGAGGATCGCACTACTGTCTTTGAACGATCGCTGGCGGCGGGTGAGTCGCTGAAGGGGGACGTGTCGGTTAAGGACGACGATCCATCGAAGGTGAAACTCGTCAACGAGGTGGTTGTATCGCGCAGCGGTCCTGGGCGGATTGAGTATCGCGAGACGCTGACCTGGAAGGGCGCCCCGCCGAAATTGACGGATATCAAACCTGAAAACATCGCCGACATCAAGGCATCGCTGCCGAAGGCGCTCGCGACGGATGCGAATGCCCGGGCGGTTGCGGAGAAGACGTCGGTGCTCGTGTTACCCGCGCTGTTTGGGCCGGGAGATCCCTTGCTTGCCATTTCATTGATGCACCCGGACCTGGCGGAGAAACGGGCGAGCCAGAAGATCGGATTGGTGCTGGTGAAAGCATTGGAAGAACAGTTTGGCGATAAGATGAAGCCCGAGGAGCGGCGGCAGGTGGCGCGCGATCTCATCGCCAAGACGTTTTCATCGGCGCGGCCTAAGGAGCCTGATCCTTCCGCCGGACCGCCATCGGGCAATAGCGGCGGGTTGACGCCGTTGATGTTCATTGTCAAGATGCCCGGCCGCGTCGTGTCTACGAATGGCGACACAGACGAATTGACGGGCGAGATCTACTGGGCGCTGTTTCCTGAAGCTGCATCGTTGAAGCCGGTCGTGCTTACCGCTGTCTGCGAACCGTTGGCGAAGTAATGCGGCGACGGAATGCGATCAGTATTGGACTGCTCGTAATCTTTTTCGCGATCGCGGCGTTTCGAATTGTTCGGACATACTCGCTGTATAGTCAGACGGATGATGAGAGCTACCACATCGCTTGTGGGATGGAGTGGCTTTCGCGGGGCACGTACACCTATGAGCTACAGCATCCACCTTTGGCTCGGATCGCGGTTGCGCTCGGGCCGTATCTTCTGGGAATTCGCAGTTTCGGACTTGACCATCCGGCTCGCGAAGGCAACGCGATTCTCAATGCCGGGGGGCGGTATTTCCGGAATCTGACCGCTGCTCGCGTGGGTAATTTGTTCTTCCTGGCGATTGCTTGCGCAGGGCTGGCGACTTGGGCGTGGTGGCAGTATGGCACAGGGGCGGCGGTGTGTTCGGTGGGTCTGTTTACGATGCTGCCGCCGATTTTGGGGCATGGGGCGCTGGCAACGACCGATTTGGCTTGCACCGCGAGTGTGATTGTGGCGGTGCTGGCGTTTTTGTGGTGGATCGAGCGGCCCGACTTCGCGCGCTCACTTATCTTCGGGGCCGCGCTTGCATTCGCGGTCCTTGCAAAGTTCTCAAGCATTCCATTTCTTAGCGGGTGTTTCGTAGTAACGCTTATCGCGCTACGTCGCGTTCCGCGTTTGGGCTGGAGTGCCGTGGCCGGCTTGGTTTGTCTCGTGCTGGTTTGGTCCGGATATCGATTCAGTCTGAAAGCCCTTTCTGCTGAGCGGGCCGGCGCCAGCAGATACCTACCGCACGCGATCACAGATACACGACTCCCGCTGACCGAGGTTGTTGCCGGACTATACGATGTGAACAATCACAACCAATCAGGTCATGACAGCTTTCTGCTGGGCCGGTATAGTCATGACGGATTCCGCCTGTTCTTTCCGGTCGCGCTGGGGGTGAAGAGTCCGCTGGGTTTCTTAGTGTTGGCGATTCTGGGGGCCTGGACGATGTGGCGAGGCAAGCGCGCAGGCGAAACCGCCTGCGCCACCGTTCCACTGGCTCCGATCATACTGGCGGGAGTAATCCTGGGGTGCGGCATTTGGGCGCGGATTGATATTGGGATTCGGCATATCCTGCCGATCTATGGAGCTTTGTCGCTGTGCGCGGGATATGCACTCGCGAATCTCAGGCGCCCGATGGCGATTGTGGCGGTAATACTGGCGGCGATCACTTGTGTTGAATCTGTCAGCGCTAAAGATGACTATCTTCCATGGTTCAATGTGCTGGGTGGCTCGCATCCGGAACGAATCCTCGCGGATTCGGATCTCGACTGGGGACAGGATCTGCATCGCTTGACAGAACGGCTGCACGCGCGTGGCGTCCAGGATCTCGCGCTGGCGTATTTCGGGACGGCTGATCTGTCGAAGGCAGGCTTGCCGCCGAATCGCCCGGTAGACCCTTTCCAGGAGACGCGAGGCTGGATTGCCGTGAGCGCGCGCTACCTGACGCTCGAACACGCGCGGGACGGTTCGTATGACTGGCTGCTGCACCACCAACCTCTAGAACGCATCGGCAAATCGATTTTTCTGTACTATTTGCCGCCGTGTTAGTATCGGCTCAAGGTCGGGATGTTGTACCGCAGTTTCTTAATTTTCGCTTCGCTCGCCGCATTCGCTCAACCTCCTATTCGGGTCGACAGCACTCTGGTCGTGGTTCCGGTGACGGTCACCGACGGTGCAAACCGGTATGTCCTGGGGCTCGAGAAACAGAATTTCCAGGTCTTTGAGGATTCCGTAAAACAGGACATCAAGCAGTTTTCAGGCGAGGATGCTCCGTTGTCGGTAGGGTTCATTGTCGATACCAGCGCCAGCATCGGGGGCAAACTCGACATCTGCCGGGCCGCGGTGGCGCAATTTCTAAAGACCATGAATGCGGCCGATGAGGCATTTCTCGTGGAGTTCAACGATCACGCGGAGTTGACGGTGGCGTTCACACGCGATACTTCGCGCATCGTGGACAAGCTGACGCGCGCGACGTCGGGCGGCACCACGGCTTTGTTTGACGCCCTGTATGCGGGCTTGCACGAGATGAAGAAAGCGTCGAACCCTCGCAAGACGCTGTTACTGATTTCGGATGGCGGCGACAACAGCAGCGTCTTCAGCGCGAAACAAATCCTGAATTTTGCCCGCGAAGCCGATGTGCAGATTTACGCCATGGGCGTCTTCGAAGCGTTTCCGGTTTTTCGGTTGAGCGTGGCCGAGAGCGCCGGACCGCACCTGCTTTCGGAAATCACGGAACAGACCGGCGGGCGCGCGTTTGCGGCGCCGAACCTTGACGCTTTGCCGGGGATCGCGGCACGGATCGGCATCGAACTGCGCAACCAGTACGTGTTGGCGTACTCCCCGGCGAATAAGGACAAAGACGGGAAGTACCGGCGGTTGGATGTGAAGGTTGCGCAGCCGGAAGGGATTAGCGGGCTCAAGGCGCGATGGCGGCAGGGGTATTACGCGCCGGCGGAATAACGGACAGGCGAAACCGCTTGTCCGTTCTAGCGATGACCCACGTGGGGAGCGGCTACTCGCGGGGCAGATGTGACCGGGTGCGGCATAGAGGTACCGATGCGGCTCGGCGCGCTCCAGGTGCTAATGGGCATGCGTCCCGTCGTACGGGTCAGGCTGGACGGCCGTAGGGGCGCGATGCCGGTGTACCCACGATAGAGCGGCGGCATGTAAAGCCGTGGAAACATCACCCCTGGATACATGTAAAAGGGGCTGGAATAACCCCAATAGGACGGCCCGTATCCAAAACTGCTGTACATGGGGTAGTCCAATCCCGACGATCCATAGGTATACGGCGTCGCGGTTCCGAAATCGTACGGGGTGGCGGTGGGGTTGTTCAGATCGGCGGTCATGTTGTCGCTGGCGGTCGCGGATGCGTTATCGGATGCAATCGAAGCACTGCGATTTTGCGACCAGCGGTCGAGGGCGTCGTTCACGTCCTTATCTATAGAACGCGCGGCCATCGTCTGGTCGAAAGGCAATAATTGATTCGCCGCCACCGTTACGGACTTGCTATGCAGGCTCACGACCGCTTCACCGTCTTCGACCCGCAGTTCGGCAGGTGCGGAATTGATGCGGAAGTGGCCGGCCTTCGGAAACTGGACCTGGTAATCGCGGTACACGAGAGTTAAGGGTGAGGCGTTGGCCGCTTCCAGGGCAGCGGAACCACCAATGAATTCCACGCGCGCATCAGCGAGACGATTCGACACCATACGAATGGAGCTGTTCTGATCGACACGCAGAAACACTCCGGGCGTCAGTAGAATCTCGGCACGCCCCTGATCGGTGCGCAGCTCCGATCCTGATTTGAGCTCTGGAAAACGCCCGAATTTCTGTTCGAGAGGCTGGCCGTCAACAGCGACGGATCCTTCGAAGTAGTTGATCACTCCAGCGCGTACCGAAACCACAGACTGCGCCGAAAGGCAGCAATGGACCAGCGGAAGCAAAGCCCACGCGCAAGTTACCCGGTGGGAAGACATATAGACCCTAGTCAAAAGCATTACTTTTTGCGATTACTTTGTCAAGGGCATTACTGTTACGGTGATCAGGGAGCGATCCATATCGGCAGATCGGCGCCGGCCGTTTGGGACGCTTCGCAATGAATGACGGGGGCGCGGCTCAGGTCGATCAGCTCTTCATCGATCTCGTTTACATCGAAGCTGGCGAGCAGCCGGTAATCACCGGGAGGCAGGCTGCCAAAGTGGAAATTGCCGCTGGTGTCGGTGAGGGTTTGCCTCGGGCCGCCCAGGGATCGGCGCGCCGATTGATCCACCGGCCAGAGAAAGACGGGGGCGGCCACGACCGGGGCGCCGTCCTTTTTCACGCTGCCTGCGATTTGTGCCGCCTGGTCGGACACGGCGATCGCAAGGCGGTTGTAGGTTCGAGGCTCGATGAATACGGCAAACCAATCCGACGCGTCTTCACCGCGAGGCAATCGCCGGGCCTGGCTGTAGGAACTCCGGATGGACTGCACGTATTGACCGTCCGGCACGCGGGCCTGAAACTCCCAGTGACCTGGCGCGAGTTTTGCTCGCGGCAACGGGATGTCGCTTGTGGTCTCCGTTTCGGAGAGATCCTGGCGGCGGCCGATCAACTGGACGGGGACTTGGGGCGGCGCATTTGAGCCGGCGCGAACGACATCGATGGTGACGTTAGGCAGCTCGAGCGCCTGAACGTTGCCGTTCTCCGAGTCGCGGTCGACGAAAAGCTCAATGTACCCCGCGGCGTTGCCGGAGTCGACGACGGCGAACACCTCGTAAACGCCCGGCGCAACACCTTCGAAGCGATAGTATCCGTTCGCACAATCGGTCTTCGTTGTTTGGCGGCCGGTTTCCGACGACAGGGTCACGATGACCGAACTGCCGGTACACTGGACCTTGCCGCCGAAGCGAAACAGGCGGCCCGGCTCGGGATTCAGGTCGGCATCGGTGGTGTCGGCATCAACGGCGACGGGGTGGATGCGGGCTTCGCGGCTTTCACGGGCCTGCGGTCCGAAGGTGGGGAGCCAGCCGGAACCATCTTCGAGCGTGAATGCTGCGGAACGGACCCAATACTTCCCCGGTTCGAGCCCGGGGATGCGATAGACGCCGCGATCGTCCGACATGGCATGACCCGCGGACCGCAGCGGCAGCCGGGCCCGATAGGCGACAACGGGAGTGCCGGCGGTCCCCACGCCGTTCTCGTCCAGCACTCGTCCGGTGATCGCACCTTTGTGACGCAGACGGAGTTCCGCGAACGTGTTGGAGTCGGCCGTGACCTCGAAGGGTATTCCGCGGCCGATGGGGAGGCGCTGGCCATAGGATGCGGGGAAGTATCCGTCGCGGAGGGCGGTCAGGAGATAGATGCCTGGGGCCACAACCGGGAAGGTGAACGCGCCACTGCGTCCGGCCCTGGTGGTGAGGGGGATCAGTTTATCACCGTTGGGCTGCGGGGCAGGGTCGAGGCGAACCAGCGCACGAGCCATGGGACGGCCGGAGATGTGCTCCACCACCACTCCTCCGACTGTTCCTGCATAGCCGTTGAGGAAGGCTGCTGACAGCAGAAGGAGTCGGCGCATTTTGATATTCACTGCTATGACGAATTGGCAGGGGATTTCGTGGAGCGGTCTTCTATGCATCTCGCGAAGAATCAGAGGCTGTGTAATACCCGAAAAAGTAAGCAGTGGTCCATTTAGCACCACGGATCTGTGGTGTAACGAAATGCTACAATGCATCATCAAATCCTGTGGGAGGTCGTGCATGGCGCAGAGTGCGGTTCTCCAGGGTGCCGGGCTTACTACTACAGAGGCACCTTTCATCGAAGAAGCTCAGAGGCATGGCGAGCTTTTTATTCACCAACCCTACGAGCTCTATTCGGAGGAAAATCACGAGGCGTGGCGGAAGCTTTTCTCGCGCATTCAACCGCGTTGGAAGCGCTTCGCGAACGAGCATTTCATGACGGGGATTCAATCGCTGTGCCTGGACCCCGAGCGGGTGCCCCGTCTTTCCGATGTGAACCGGTTCCTGGCGCCGCTTACAGGCTTCCAGGCGAAGCCGGTCAGCGGGTATGTACCGGCGTTCCTTTTCTTTGATTGCCTGCGTCAGCGCGCATTTCCCACCACCATTACGATCCGACGTTCCGACAAACTCGACTACCTGCCTGAGCCCGACATCTTCCACGACATTGCCGGGCATGTTCCCATGCACACCGACAGGCATTTCGCCGAAACATTGGTCCGTTTCGGGGAATGCGCGCGGACCGGAGCGCAGTTAGCGGCCGAAATTCGTGACGAGGGCGCACGGGTCCGCGCTACGACGAGCATCATTAAAGCCATGGCGCGGTTCTTCTGGTTTACGGTTGAGTTTGGGCTCATGCGCGGGCGGGATGGACTGAAAGTTTACGGCAGCGGACTGCTCAGTTCTTTCGGAGAGATTGAGCATGCGATCGAATCCCCGGAAGTGCAACGGTTTCCGATCCAGCTCGAATGGGCCATCAATCAGTATTTTGAGATCGACCACTACCAGCCGCTGCTTTTCATTGTGGACTCGTTCGACCATCTATACGGGTTGGTCGATCAACTCGAAGGCTGGATGAAGGAAGGCAAGCTGAGCAATGTGGCGCCCGGCGAGCCTGAGGTCAACGAGCACGATCTGGCGAGTTTTCTGGAGGCGGGGTCCGCTTAGAAGAACGGATAGGCTGAACCTGTTCCACAAAGCGGCATAGCGTAACCCAAAAAACGAACCGATGGCGCAGATGTAGTTACTGGCCCATTTCTGTTGACTTCCCAAGGCAGGCTCATATCGCCGGCTTCAGCCGGCATATGGGCAGCCTGAAGGCTGCGCTACCGGTTTTCATCCACCTTTCCTTCCGTCATCCAAATCTTCGAGGGGCGCAATATCCCTAATCGGTGCCCTCGACGGGCGCCGGCATGGGGCCGATCTCGGCCTTTCCCCGCAGATTTTGGAACCGCAGCCGCAGGCGGTCGAGGAAGAGATAGACGACCGGTGTTGTGAACAGCGTGAGCGCCTGGCTGACGATCAGCCCGCCAATGATGGTGATGCCCAGGGGGCGGCGAAGTTCGGATCCGGTCCCCGTACCCAATGCCAGCGGAAGTGCGCCAAGCATGGCCGCCATGGTCGTCATCGTGATGGGCCGGAAGCGCAGCAAGCACGCTTCGTAGATCGCGTCCCGCGAGTCCTTACCTCCGCGGCGTTCGGCGTCCAGGGCGAAATCGATCATCATGATGGCGTTTTTCTTGACAATACCAATCAGGAGAATGATCCCGATCAACGCGATCACGCTCAGCTCCGTTCCGGTGAGCAGCAGCGCGAGCAGCGCGCCAACTCCGGCCGACGGCAATGTCGAGAGAATCGTCAGCGGATGCACGTAGCTCTCGTAGAGAACTCCCAGCACGATGTACACCGCAATCAAGGCCGTTGCGATGAGGATCGGCTCGCTCGCAAGCGAGGATTGAAAGACCTGCGCCGTCCCGGAGAACTCGCCTTGCACCGACGACGGAATGCCGAGTTCCTCCTCCGCCCTTGAAATAAGCTGTGTTGCCTGTCCGAGTGCAACTCCGGGAGGCAGGTTAAACGAGAGCGTAATTGACGGAAACTGGCCCTGATGATTCACCGCAAGAGGAGTGTTCGTCGGCTGGAAACGAGTAAATGCCGCCAGCGGGATTGGCTGTGACACCTGGGAGTTGATGGTGGTGGATGGCGGCGAGATGGTAATAGAGCCCGCGCCAGTGGAGGTCGGCGAGCGCCCGGACGAGGAAGCGCTCGTCAGAGCGGCGGCGAGAGTCGTTGCGGGCGGCAAAGGCGACGTTGCAATCGGCCTGGCGGCCGCTGGAGGCGGAATTGTAGTGCTTGTCGTAGACGCGGGCGCCGCCGTGGGCGTTGTTGGTGTTGAACTGGGCGGCGGAGGAGGCACCACATAAATGTTCTTTAGAACGTCCGGTGTTTGAGCGAATTCCGGATTTACCTCCATCACCACGTGATACTGGTTCAGTTGCGTGTACATCACCGACACCTGCGCCTGTCCGAATGCTTGCGCCAGCGCCTGATCGACCGCTTGAGCCGAGAGTCCCAGTCGGGATGCGGTATCGCGGTCGACCTCCAGGTAGGCCTGCAATCCATGAATCTGCTGATCGATGTTTAAATCAGCAAGCTGCCGCGATGTTTTCAGCTTGTCCAACAGGAGAGGCGCCCAGTGGTTGAGTTGAGTCAGGTCCTGGCTTTGCAGCGTGTACTGATACTGGGCATTGCTGGCGCGCCCGCCCACGCGAATATCCTGGACGGCTTGAAGGAACAAGGTGGCGCCGGGGATGCCCACGGTCTTGCGGCGTATTCTTCCAATCACCTCGTCCGCGCTGATCTTGCGCTGATCCAGATCCTTCAAGGAAACGAACATCCTGCCGGTGTTCGCGCTGGACCCTCCGGTAAACGCGACGACATTTTGCACCGCGGGGTCCGACATGACCACATGCACGAATGCGGTCACTTTCTTCTTCATTGCCTGGAACGAGATGCTCTGGTCCGCCAGGATGTTGCCGGTAAGGCGGCCGGTGTCCTGTTGTGGAAAGAAGCCCTTCGGTACACGCGCATACAGGTAAACGTTGACGCCGATCGTGATCAGCAGCACCAGCAGCGTCAAGGCAGGGTGACGGAGCACGCCGCGCAGTGCTTTTGCATAAGTGTTCAGAATCCAGTCGAATCCCTTTTCGCTGGTGCGATACGCCCAGCCGTGTTTTTCGGGCGGGGTGTGCCGCAGCAGGTGCGCGCACATCGTAGGTGTCGTGGTGAGCGAGACCACCAGCGAGACGGCGATGGCAACCGACAACGTCACTGCAAATTCGCGGAAGAGACGTCCGACAATTCCGCCCATCAGCAGAATGGGAATGAAGACGGCAACCAGCGAGATGCTCATGGACAGAACGGTGAACCCAATCTCGCTGGAGCCGCGCAGGGCGGCCTGGAACGGGTCCATGCCTTCCTCCAGGTAGCGCGTGATGTTCTCGATTACGACGATCGCGTCGTCCACGACGAAGCCAGTCGAAATGGTCAGCGCCATCAGAGAGAGGTTGTCGAGCGAATACCCGGCGACGTACATTACCGCGAACGTTCCGATCAGGGACACCGGAACGGCGATGCTGGGAATCACCGTAGCCCAGACATTTCGCAGGAAAACAAAGACCACAAGAATCACGAGGCCTGTCGAGATCAGCAGCGTGCGTTCTACGTCGCGCACAGAGGCCCGAATTGTCGTGGTGCGGTCCACCGCCACGTCGACATGAATGGAAGGGGAAATTGAGGCTCGAAGCTGCGGCAGGAGCGCATAGACGCGATCGACGGTTTCGATGATGTTTGCTCCCGGCTGTCGAAACACGATGATCAATACGGACGGTTTGCCATTGGAGAGCCCGGCGTTTCGAAGATCCTCGACTGAGTCGGCCGTGGTGCCCAGATCCGAGATTCGGATGGGGGCGCCGTTCCTGTAGGCGACGATGAGGGACTTATATTGATCTGCCTTGAGCAACTGGTCGGTTGTGCGCAACTGCCAGGCCTGACGATTATTGGTAAGCTCGCCGGTCGGGCTATGGGCGTTGGCGTTCGTCAGAGCCGTCGCGACCTGGCTGAGCGAGAGTCCGTATCGATCCACGACTCCGGGGTCGAGGTCGACGCGCACCGCCGGAAGAGAACTGCCGCCTACGGTCACCTGTCCGACGCCGGCGACCTGTGAGAGCTTTTGAGCCAGGATGGACGACGCGGCATCGTACATCTGGGCCTGATCCTTCACATCGGATGTCAAGGCAAGAATCAGGACCGGCGCATCCGCCGGATTCACCTTGCGGTAGCGCGGATTGCTGGGCAGGTCCGCGGGAAGATTGGACCTCGCGGCATTGATTGCCGCCTGGACGTCGCGAGCGGCCGCGTTGATATCGCGGCTGAGGTCAAATTGCAGAGTAATGCTCGTTGACCCGAGGCCGCTGCTGGAGGTCATCTCGGTGATGCCCGCGATGCGGCCAAATTGCCGCTCCAGAGGCGTGGCTACAGACGAAGCCATGGTGTCGGGGCTGGCGCCAGGGAGGCCCGCGGAGACTTGGACGGTCGGGAAGTCGACTTCCGGCAGGGGCGCGACCGGGAGCAGGCGGAAAGCAATTGCTCCCACAAGGGCCACCGATACGGTTAGGAGCGATGTCGCAACGTGCCGGTGAATGAACGGCGCCGACAGGTTCATGACATTTCCGGAAGGCTCAGTTGACGCGGGCCGTGGGTACGCCGATGGCGCGCGATCCAGTACGCAATGCGATCGAAACCGAGGTAGATCACCGGGGTCGTGAACAGCGTCAGCACCTGGCTAAAGATGAGGCCGCCGATGATCGTAATTCCGAGGGGCCGGCGGAGTTCCGCCCCCATGCCGCTGCCCAGCGCCAGCGGGACGCCGCCCAGCAGAGCCGCCATGGTGGTCATCATGATGGGCCGGAACCGTAAGAGCGAGGCCTGATAGATTGAGTCTCGCGGCGACTTTCCTTCGACGCGCTCCGCTTCCAGCGCGAAGTCGATCATCATGATGGCGTTCTTCTTTACGATGCCGATCAGCAGAATGATTCCGATGAGAGCAATGACACTGAAGTCCTGGCGGCAAATGATCAGGGCGAGCAGCGCGCCCACGCCGGCGGAGGGTAGCGTCGAAAGGATGGTGATGGGATGGATGTAGCTTTCGTAGAGCACGCCCAGGACGATATAAACCGTGATAATCGCGGCAAGAATCAGGATCGGTTCATTGGCGAGCGAGGCTTCGAATGCGTGTGCCGTTCCCTGGAAAGAGGCCTGAATGCTGGGCGGAAGGCCGATTTCCTTGGTGGCATTTTCGACCGAGTCCACTGCGTCGCCAAGTGAGGCATGGGGAGCCAGGTTGAACGACAGTGTAACGACTGGGAACTGCCCCTGGTGGTTGATCACGAGCGGTACCGAGATCTCCTGGGCACGCACGAAGGTGTCGAGCGGAGCTTCCATTCCCGATGACGTGCGAATGTAAATGCCGTGGAGATCGGCCAGGTTTCGCTGCCACCTGGGATTGCTCTCCAGGACGACATGATATTGGTTGAGCTGCGTGAAGATGGTTGAGACCTGGCGCTGCCCAAAGGCGTCGTAGAGCGTGTCGTCGATATTCTGTGGCGTGATACCGAAACGTGATGCGGTGTCGCGATCGATGTTGAGCAGCAGGCCAAGGCCGCCATTCTGTTGATCGTTGGCGACGTCCACCAGGTGCGGGATGGTACGCATCTTTTCCATTAGCCGCTCGGTCCACACGTTCAGTTCATTGGAGTCCGCGGTCTCGATGGAGTACTGGTATTGTGTGCGGCTGACGCGGTTTTCAACAGTCAGATCCTGTACCGGCTGCATGTAAAGTGAAATGCCGGTGACCTGGGCGACTTTGGGCGCGAGACGTCGAATGATATCGGAGGCGCTGATCTTGCGCTCATCGAGCGGCTTCAGCGCGATTTGAATGCGGCCGCCATTGGCGGTGGTGTTCGTGCCGTCGACTCCGATGAAGGAAGCGAGCTTATCGACGGCCGGATCCTTTAGAATCACGGAAACCAGTTCCTGCTGCTTGCGCTCCATGTCCGCGAAGGAAATGTCCGGCGGCGCCTCGGAGAGGCCCAGGATCATCCCGGTATCCTGCACGGGAAAGAAACCCTTGGGAATGATCATGAACAGCAGAATGGTGGCGGCTAACGTGGCAACCGCTACGAGGATCGTGGCGGTCTCGTGACGCAGGACAAAACGCAGCCAGTCTCCGTACTTGGCGATAGCGGCTTCGAAGGCGCGCTCGGAGGCGCGATAGAAGCGTCCCTGCTCGTGTTCCGGCTTATGGTGCAGGAGTTTCGACGCCATCATGGGAGTCAGCGTCAGCGAAACAATAGCCGAAACAATGATGGTGGTGGCCAGCGTAACAGCGAATTCACGGAAGAGACGCCCGACAATGTCGCCCATGAACAACAGCGGAATCAAGACGGCAATCAGCGACACGGTCAGCGAAATAATGGTGAAGCCGATTTCTGAAGAGCCCTTTAGCGCCGCGTCGAGTGGCGTATCGCCCATTTCGATGTAGCGCGAAATGTTCTCGATCATTACGATGGCGTCGTCGACGACGAAGCCGGTTGAAATCGTCAGCGCCATCAGCGACAGGTTGTCGAGGCTGTAGCCGAGCAGGTACATCACGCCGAACGTTCCGACGAGTGAAAGCGGCACCGCGATGCCGGGAATGATAGTCGCCGAGAGATTTCGCAGGAACAGGAAAATTACGAGAACCACCAGCCCGACTGTGAGCAGCAGCTCAAACTCAACGTCGCTGACCGAGGCGCGGATCGTTGTGGTTCGATCGGAAACGATCGAGAGGTCGACCGCGGCGGGCAGGGTCGCCTTGAGTTGCGGCAGGATTTGCTCGATGCTGTTCACAACGCCGATGATGTTGGTGCCGGGCTGGCGTTGAATGTTCAGAAGGACAGACGGCGTGGTGTTCACCCAGGCTGCCTGCTTGACGTTTTCCGCGCTGTCGACCACGGTGGCGACATCGGCAAGACGCACGGGCGCGCCATTGCGATACGCGATGATGATCGGCCGGTATTGCGCTCCCGATATGAGCTGGTCATTGGCCCCTATCGTCCACGCCTGGTGCGGGCCATCGAGATTACCCTTGGCCTGGTCGACATTGGCCTGGCTCAACGCGGTGCGGAGGTCCTCCAGGCTCAGCCCATAGGATGCCAGCGCCACCGGATTCGCCTGTACGCGTACCGCCGGCCGCTGGCCTCCGCTGATATTCACCAGGCCGACGCCGGGGACTTGCGAAATCTTCTGGGCCAGGCGCGTCTCCGCCAATTCCTCGACGGTGGGCAGCGGTAAGGTGGCCGAAGTCAATGCGAGCGTGAGAATGGGTGTATCGGCGGGGTTGGTTTTGCTGTAAACAGGCGGCACCGGCAAGTCGCGCGGCAGGAAGGTCGTGGCAGCGTTAATGGCCGCTTGCACGTCCTGCTCGGCGATATCGATATTCAGATTCAGGTTGAACTGCAGCGTGATCAGCGAGCTTCCAAACGAGCTGACGGAAGTCATCTGTGCAAGGCCGGGCACCTGTCCAAACTGGCGTTCGAGCGGCGCCGTGACGGATGACGACATCACCTCAGGGCTCGCGCCCGGATAGAACGTCTGGATTTCAATCGTTGGATAATCGACCTGCGGAAGAGCGGAGACCGGCAACTGACGGAACGCAACAACACCGACCAGAACAATGGCGGCCATGAGCAGAGACGTCGCGATGGGCCGAAGGATAAAAATGCGCGACGGGCTCAATGACTTTGGCCTCCCGATTGTGATCCGGCGGTGGGCGGCCGGACTCGCACCTTGCTGCCGGCCTCCAGCTTGTCCGCGCCATCAACAACAACGGACTCACCGCCTTCGAGACCGCTTTGAATGACGACATTCTCATCCGCGGTGACACCCACCGTGACCGGGCGCACTTCCACCGTGCTATCCGCCTTAATAAGGTAAACAAATGTCGCTTGCTGGCCGCGTTGAATGGCGACTGCCGGGGCGATCACCTGGTTATGAAGAGTGTCGACCAGCACTCGTATGTTGACGAACTCGTTCGGGAACAGCACGCCGCTGCGGTTGGGGAATATCGCTTTCAGCCGCGAGGTGCCGGTCTGCGGATCAATTTCGTTATCGATCGTCTCGAGGTAGCCAGTGTCCAGCGTTTTAGAGTAGTCGCGGTTGTAGGCGACCACGGGCAACTTTGCACCCGCCTTCAGCTTCTGCACAACGGGCGGGATATTATCTTCCGGAATCGTGAACAGAGCGGCAATAGGCTGCAACTGCGTGAGCACGAACAGGCCATTTGTGTCGGCGGCGTGCACGATGTTGCCGGGATCGACCTGACGCAAGCCGATCCGGCCGTCGAACGGGGCGGTGATCCGCGCGTACACCAGTTGCAGTTTGGCATTGTCGATCGTGCCTTGATCCTGCTTGACCGCCCCCTCGTATTGCGCAACCGTTGATACCTGGGTGTCGAGCTGCTGTTTCGGAATCGCGTCCTGTTGAACCAGCGTTTCATAACGCTGCAGGTCGAGACGGGCATTCGAGAGGAGCGCCTGATCGCGGGCCATCTGCCCCTGCGCCTGTTCCAGTTGGACTTCAAAGGGGCGCGGGTCGATCTGGGCCAGAAGTTGCCCCTTCTTAACGTTGTCGCCTTCACGGACCGGGATGTTCATCACTTCGCCGTCCACGCGTGTGTGCAAAGTGACGGTATAGTAGGCGATCACCGAACCAAGCCCGACCTGATAGACCGGCATATCGCCGCGCTTGATTGTTGCCGCCGCGACAGGAACCTCGACCGGGCCGTTCCCGCGGCCCTTCCCGGATTTTCCGGTGGCTGACTTGTTTGCTGGTTCAGACGGCGATTTCGCGTGCGTACGGCGTGGCCCGGCCATCCAGAAGACGGCGATGGCGGCAACCAGAAGCAGGGCCACCCAGAGCCACAACCGTCTCATTCGGGTATTGAGTCTCGCAGGCATGGCATGGCCTGCGAATCAAATCGCCCTCACGGGGATGGGCCGTGTTTCGCGCACAATCACAAGTGACTGGCGTACAAGTTCGACAGCCTTGCCCGGGCGAACCACCCTTTGAATGGTCTGCTCCGGATCGTTCGTGTCGATGACGATTTCCCACTCGTGGCCGTGAGGGGACGGCGGCAGGAAGAAACTAATCGGCTCGTGGTGACAGTTCAACATAATCACGAAGGTGTCATCCACGATTGGCTCGCCGTTGTCATCCACGTGATCCAGCGTTTCGCCATTGAGCAGGACGCCGAGACAGCGCACCCATCCGGCATGCCACTCTTCGTCGGTCATCTCCTCGCTGTCGGGACGCAGCCACATAATGTCCTTGATGTCGGAGCGCCGGATGCTGCGGTCCTGGTAGAACTTGCGCCGATGGAAGTTGGGATGTTCCTTCCGCATCGCGATCAGTTTGCGCGTGAACTCAAGTAGCGACAGCTTCTGATCGTCGAGATCCCAGTGGTACCAGGTGATGGGGTTGTCCTGGCAATAGGCGTTGTTGTTGCCGTTTTGCGTGCGGCTGATCTCGTCGCCTCCGAGAATCATGGGCACGCCCTGTGAAAGAAGGAGCGTCGCAAGGAAATTCCGCTTCTGCCGCTCCCGCAGTTCGTTGATCTCCGGATCGGTCGTGGGACCCTCAACGCCCAGGTTCCAGGAGTAGTTTTCGTTGGTGCCGTCGCGGTTGTCTTCGTGGTTCGCTTCGTTGTGTTTATCGTTGTAGCTGACAAGGTCGTTGAGCGTGAAACCATCGTGCGCGGTAGCAAAATTGATGCTGGCGTAAGGCCTGCGACCGTCCTGCTGATACAGGTCGCTGCTGCCGGTGAGCCGGTACGCGAGATCGGAGAGCTGGCCATAATCGCTTTTCCAATAACGCCGGAGGGTATCGCGATACTTTCCGTTCCACTCGGCCCACAACACGGGGAATTTGCCGACCTGGTAGCCGCCTTCGCCCACGTCCCAGGGTTCGGCAATCAACTTAACCTGCGAGATGACGGGGTCCTGGTTGATGATGTCGAAGAAGGCCGACAGGCGGTCGACGTCTTGTAACTCGCGGGCCAGAGTTGCAGCGAGATCGAAGCGGAAGCCGTCGACATGCATCTCCTGCACCCAGTAGCGCAGGCTGTCCATGATCAGTTTCAGGACCTGCGGGTGGCGGACATTGAGGCTATTGCCGGTTCCCGTGTAGTCCATGTAGTAACGCTGATCGTCGTGCACGAGCCGATAGTACGTGGGATTATCGACCCCCCGGAAGCTAAGCATGGGACCCATGTGGTTGCCTTCCGAGGTGTGGTTGTACACGACGTCGAGAATCACTTCGATGCCTTCGCGATGGAGGGCCTTTACCATCGACTTGAACTCGGCAACCTGGCCGCCGGTGTCGCCGGAACTGGCATACCGCGCAGCCGGAGAGAAGAAATTCGTGGTGTTGTATCCCCAGTAGTTACGCAATCCTTTGTCGACGAGATGCTTGTCATCGAGGATGTCGTGAATCGGCATGAGCTCAACGGCCGTAATGCCCAGCTTCTTCAGATAAGAGATGGCCGGCTTCGATGCCATTCCCGCGTAGGTGCCGCGCAGTTCTTCCGGTATATCAGGGTGGCAATGGGTAAAGCCCTTGACGTGGACTTCATAGATGATGGAGTCGCTGAGAGGAGTCTTGGGCAGGCGGTCGTGCTCCCAATCGAAATAGGGGCTGATGACGACGCTCTTCGGCATGCCGCTCGCGTCGTCACGATCGTCATTGGCGAAGTCCTCGGCAGGATCACCCAGCTTATATGGGAAGATCGGCTGTTGCCAGTCAACATTGCCCGCTATCGCTAATGCATAAGGATCAATTAAGAGCTTCGCGGGGTTAAAACGCAAGCCGCGCTTTGGGTCATAGGGACCATGTACGCGGTAGCCATAAAACTGGCCGGGTAAAATGTTAGGAAGGTAACAATGCCAGACGTGGGCTGTGCGCTCACGGACACCGATAGATTCGCAGTTCGCGGAATCTCTCTGATCGAAGAGGCAGAGTTCAACGTGCTCCGCGTTCTCGGAATAGAGGGCAAAGTTTACACCCGTGCCATCCCAAGTTGCCCCTTGCGGATACGGCCGCCCAGGCAGTATGGTTCTACCCATATGTACATCCTTTGGACCGTTGGGCCGCGATGTTGTTTCACACTTACGTTACGCGAGAACGCTAACGGACCGGCGGCTGCGCAAGAGGCCGGCAATTGCGCGGCAGTCGTCAGCCATATCACGGAACTGGTCGGGAAACAGGGATTGAAAACCGTCTGAGAGCGCACGATCCGGGTTGGGATGGACTTCGACAATCAGGCCGGCTGCGCCCGCGGCGACCGCAGCGAGGGCCATGGGATGCACTTTGTCGCGTTTCCCGGTTCCGTGACTCGGATCGACGATGATCGGCAGGTGACTTAAAGCCTTTACCGAGGGAACAACGCTAAGGTCGAGAGTGTTGCGGGTGTGGTCGGCAAACGTACGCACGCCGCGTTCGCAGAGCACCACCTGATAGTTGCCTTCGGAAAGGATATACTCGGCGGCCATCAGAAACTCTTCCAAAGTGGACGACATCCCGCGCTTTAGGAGGATGGGTTTACGGGAGCGTCCCGCGCGCCGGAGCAACGAGAAATTCTGCATGTTGCGTGCGCCGATCTGGATGCAGTCGGCATAGGATTCTACGAGGTCGAAGGTCTCGACATCAATGGCTTCGGTGACAACGCCGAGGCCCGTTTCCTCGCGGGCTTCAGCGAGGTATTTCAGTCCTTCCTCGCCCAGGCCCTGGAACGCATAAGGTGAAGTGCGTGGCTTGTAGGCGCCGCCGCGAAGGAGTTGGCCGCCTGCTTTTTTGACGGCTCTCGCCGAGGCGAGGATCTGGTCGCGACTCTCCACCGAGCACGGGCCGGCACAAATCGCGAGTTCATCGCCGCCGATCTTTACGCCCGCGATTTCGACAATCGAGTCGTCGATCTTAACCTCACGACTAACCAGTTTGTATGGCTTCGAGACGCGGATGGCTTCGACAACACCGGGCAGGCTTTCAAATTCTGCCGGGTCGATGGGGCCATGATTGCCCGTGATTCCAATCGCGGTGCGCTCCGCACCGGGCATCACGTGGGGGCGGAATCCGAGTCTTTCGATTTTTTCACAGACGCCCGCGATTTCTTCCGCGCCGGCCTGCGCACGCATGACTACAAGCACCGAATCAGGTCCTCTTTTTAGTAGTGTTGCATACGAGGTCGTGAAAATAAGTCGGACGTGCTAAATCTTTCGGGAAACGGCGAATTTGATTGAGCCCGGTGATGCAGGCTGGTAGCCAGCGGCGGGTTGTTAACCCGCCCTATTGGCACGGGCTGATCGGGTCGTCAGGGCTAGTAGCAGAGCTCCTGCCATTAGCGAAACGTCGGCCACGTTAAAGATGCCGGTCCGCACCGGACCAATACCCACATTTAGGAAATCGGTCACATTACCGCCCCAAAACAAGCGGTCCAGCAGGTTTCCGACCGCGCCCGCGCACATCAGGGATACCGCGACAACCTGAATTCGATCGGAGGAGAAGAACAGGGCATACGTGAAGAGTGCGAGCGCTCCGGCAATACCAATGCCGGTGAATGCGGCAGACCTCCAACGGCCAGGCAGGTGGTCGCCTAAACTGAGAAACCCGCCGGGATTCTCCGCATACTCGAGCCGGATCGTGCCGCCGAGCATAGTCACGGCGTCACTATCCCGCAGGTGCGTGCGCGCGAGAGATTTGGTCGACTGGTCGCAGCCGACCGACAGAAGGAGGACGACCACGATGAAAGCAATTCTGGCGGGCACGCTGTTCTCATTCTCGCGCGATCCTGTTGCCGGACTGCCCGCGATTCGGTCAAGATTGAAGACAATGAAAGCTCTCCCCGGAGGATGCCGCGTTTACAGCGCCGCGGACGGACAAGCGTCGACGGCCGGGACCTGGACCGCGCGCTTGATCATATCGAGGCAAACAGGCGCCAAACAGATTACACAAGCGGTGAATGAATACGCGCCAGGTTTATCGCCCGTGGTGGTGAACCCAAACGCTGAGGAAGTGCTCTACGTCGCTGCCGGCGAGGGCATCTGTAGGTGCGGCGCCGCGGCTCAGGAACTCCGTTCTGGAACGGCCGTTTATATTCCGCCGGGTGCCGCATATTCGATCGAAAATACCGGGCTGGAGACGCTGCGCGTCGTGAGCGCCTGTTGCCCGGAGGATCCGGATCGCCACGTTACGGCCGAATTGGGAGAGGCGAAGGAGTGCCGTGCGGTTCACGAAGATGATCGCGAGGTGATCCGCGCCGGCGCCGACCGCGAGTTCCGGTACCTGGCCCATACCGATCTGGGATGCAGGCAGGTGACGCAATTCGTCGGCTGGATTCCATCGAGCAAAGCCCCACTCCATTTGCATCCTTACGAGGAAGCTATCTACATCCTCGACGGTCACGGGATTCTTCATCTCGAAGGAAATATGTCGGCCAGCGAATTCGGGCCGGGCGACAGTATTTATTTGAGGGATGGCGTGCTCCACTGTCTTGAGAATCCGGGACCCGCTCCGATCCGGTTGCTCGGGGTTTTTCATCCGTCAGGCAGTCCGGGGGTCGCCTACGAGGATGATTGACGCCACGCGCGGCTAAAATAGGGAAATCGCAACCCAAAGGAGATCCCGTTGAAGAGAACCGTACTGACTCTGCTCGCGCTTGCCGTTCCGGCCCTTGCGCAAACAACCATCAAGGATGCGCTGGTGAAGCATTGGAAGGCGACCGGTGAGCTGACCATCGCTGTCGCGGAAACCATGCCCGCTGAAAGCTACAACTTCCGGCCGAATCCGGACGAAATGAGTTTTGGCCAGTTGATGGCGCACATCGGCCTGCCTGACCGGAGCGCATGCCAACTTGCCAGCGGGATGACGGCGCCGGCGCTGCCCGAGAAGATTGCGGCCTACGCAAAGAACAACAAGCTCGATGTTGACAAGGAATCGGCCGTTGCGTTTTTGAAGCAGACGTTCGACTTCTGCGATGGGGCGATTGCGGGTGTATCGCTCGAGCAACTCGACAAAGTTGTGGGACCGCCCGCGCGCAACATGACCGGCTACGAGTGGCTGTGGAGTTACTTCACGCACACTGCGCACCATCGCGGCCAGGCGGAAGTCTATCTGCGGGTGAAAGGGATTAAGCCGCCGACGTATACGTTCTAAGCGGTCTATCGAGGCGATTGGTGGGCCCTGTAGGATTTGAACCTACGACCAACGGATTATGAGTCCGCTGCTCTAACCGCTGAGCTAAGGGCCCGCTCTTCCTATTTCGACAACTTGCAATGCCTTACCTATTCTCCCTAATTTTCGACGTAGGGATTTTTGCAGTAAGGCTGCCGTTGGTTCCTCTCGACCTCGCTGAACCGCAGCGTTGAGATCCGGCATCCCCGGCATCCGCGTAATCGTAAACGCGTCGGCGCCAACTTCCCAAGCGGCGTCAGCACAGTGTGCCGCACTGAATGTATCACGACGCCTTTCGGGTCGTTAACGCGCATTCCGCGCCCGTCTCGGTTCCCCCTGGTAAAGAGGTCACTCAGGAAGCCTACGAGCGCGTGACCAAGAATAACCCGAGCACGTTCCCCGGTCCGAAACGGCCGCTCGAAAACATCTCCTACAACCAGGCGCAGACGTTTTGCGCCGCCGTTGGAATGCGCCTGCCCGTCGAGCCAGAGTGGGAATACGCGGCACGGGCGAGAACGACGGCGAGATCCTACTCGTCCGAACTCATCGGGCTTGAGAACCGGCCGCAGCCCGCGTCTGGGTTCCGTTGTGTCGATGATTGCACCGGCGGCCGCCAGTCCCGCGTTAGCTTCGCGGACCTCGCCGCACGGGAAGGCGCCGGCGCCTTTGACTGGATCGCCATCAAGCAGCATGAACGTATCACAGACGGCGAGCGCATGGTACGCCGAATCTGCGAAGCTTGATAAAAGCTAAATACCCTTGGAGCCGCATGATACGCCATTGTGAAAAGCAGGACTTCGATTCGATTTGGTCAATTGTAAACGATGGCGCACAGGCCTACAAAGGCGTCATTCCGCCCGATTGTTGGACTGATCCATACATGTCGAAAGATGAACTCCGCCTCGAGATTGAGGATGGTGTGACCTTCTGGGGATTTGAGGAAAATGGTTCCCTCGCTGGCGTCATGGGGGTTCAATATGTCCAGGACGTGACTCTGATTCGCCACGCTTATGTTCGTGGCGGCAACCAGCAGCAAGGGATCGGCGGACGCCTGCTCTCCCACTTGAAGGAACGAGCGCGTGGGCCAATTCTGATCGGGACGTGGGCGGCCGCAACGTGGGCCATCCGCTTCTATGAAAAGCACGGATTTAACGTTGTTCCTAACGAGCAGAAGGAGCGGCTTCTTCGGCGCTACTGGAAGATCCCCTCGCGGCAGGTAGAGACATCTGTGGTACTCGCCGAGGCAGGATGGCGAGGTTCTTTATGACGGTTTTCCTTTTTTCTCTGAGAGCGCTTCGAAAGGAAGCCCTAACAAACCCTCCTGCTACGTTGCAGGGACTTTGCGGTCAGCTAGCAGACTGTGGTTGAAGCGCCACGTTAGCATGGCTCTCGGGCGATAGTGCCCGGCCCGGTCCGATCGCCATTTCGGAAGGATGACTTACAAATTGTTGACAGTCCACTCGAGGCTTCTTCAAAGGTTGGCTGTTTTGTGATTTGAACCCAGCGTCCGTTGACCGTCCCGATACTTTGGAAGTAATCCAACATGCGCTCATCATAATAAGCAGCTTTGCCGTAACGAGCACGGTTGTCGTTCAGTTCCAGCAGTAAGCGTCCACCTTCGCGCAGAATGCGCAGAGCATCGTTCACAAAAAATTGCCATTCCTCCGTTCCCCATTCATCCGGCTGACGATGCCGGTTAAAACAGATTAGAAACGCAGTCAGCAAATCGTGAGACTGATCTTCAAATGGCAAGGGAACAAAACGCTCGATATAAAGGCGCGACACCAGTTGATCGCACCCTAAAGCACGGAGGATCTCGCTGTACACCTGGCGCTCGAGGGGCGTGAAGCAGTCTTCCGGGACGTCTATCCCGTGGCAATCATGTCCCAGAACGCGGCCAACTCTCATAAAAAAGCCGGGACCGCACCCGATGTCCAGTATCCGAAGACTTCGTTGTTCCGTGTGCAGGTTTAATCGAGCTGCGCGATGGGTGTTCAGAAGCAGCCAGAAACGATAATCGGCGTACTTTGCGGCGCAGACCCGATTTTTGCGGTATTCAGGCGCCACATCCTTCCAAAGGCGGTCGATTCGATTCAGGTCTGCCGTGCTCGCGATTTCGTCAGGCAGCCCGTTCAGCCGCGTTGAGCGAAACCGCCGCACACGCACCTGGTGAACGAGAGTCTGAAGATAGTGGGCCAGGCTCTGCCTTGCTGTTGCTGTTTCCGCCATACGTTAAAACCGTTACAACGCGTCGACGCTCTCCCCCGAGGCGCCCCGCTTCGTTGTTCAAATCAGTAGACACAATCCGGATAACTAAGTTGTCAAACAAATGCGCACTCGGTAGAAAAACCCTGTTTCAAAGAAACAGGATGGTGAGGATTAGAGTCTCAGTGGAGTGAGTGTGTGTGGTCCGAGCGGGAACGAGCACACGATCAGGGGCGTGCCTTGTCTGTTGGATCGTGGCAGTTGTGACTGGTCGTCAGTAGGCAGTGTAGAGCACTAACGACGAGTCGCCGATTTAGAAAGGTCTGCCAAAAATGCAGATCTCCAGGCGGTAGCCCGGAATGTTGGTCGGCCGATTACAGCTTTGAATTGCATGATGTCAGATGTTTCAGCGTACCGATCCAGCGATGATTTCAATGCGCTCTTACCTGCAAGCACTCACGAAGATGCCGCCGGGGAACCGGCTTCGTGGTTTGCTGTCTTCACCCGGCCGCACTATGAGAAGATGGCGGCGGCTTCGCTGCGCAGCAAGGGGTACGACGAGTTTTTGCCTCTTTGTCCATCCCGGGCACGTAGCGCGCGGCCCTCTGATCGTTCGCAACTTCCGTTGTTTCCACGGTACTTGTTTTGCCGCTTTGACGTCACCAGGCGACTTCCCATACTTACCGCACCCGGAGTAATTGGGGTGGTGTCGTCGGGACGCAACCCATTACCGGTGATGCCTCATGAGATCGAAGGCGTTCAGAGAATAATCCAATCGGGTCTGACGCCGACCCCACACGCTCGATTTAGAGACGGCCAACGAGTAGTGCTTACCCAGGGGCCTCTGAAGGGAGTTCAAGGCTTTCTGATCAGTCACAAATCGGTACACCGCCTCCTTGTTGTCGTCACCATTCTTGGCCGTGGGGTTTCAGTCGAGATTGATGTGAACTGGGCAGTCCCGGCAGAAGCCTAGCTTGCTCGCACGAATCGAAAGAGGTTTTTAAGCATGGCTCGATTCTTTGTAATGATCGCCTTCTGGAGCGTCTGCTTAGTATTGCGGGCGCAAGTTCCGTCCACTGCCGTTAACCAGGCTCCTGTGAAGGCTGTTGTACCGGATGTCCCCCCGAGCCCGGCGGAAAAGGTTTCAGATTCTTATGTTCTCGGGCCGAACGATGAGATATCCGTGCGCTGCGTGAACCTGGATGAGTTCACAGACAAGCCCATCCGCGTGGACGGCGATGGTTATGTGACGTTGCCTTTTGTCGGACGGTTCCGCGTGGGCGGCTTGCGGGTCGACCAGGTCGATGCAGAACTCACCAAACAATTGGCGGAATATATTCGTCAGCCCCAAGTGTTGGTCAATCTTGTCGAGGCGCGGAGTCAGCCGGTTTCGGTCATCGGAGCCGTCAACACACCAGGCGTTCAGCAAATCCAGGGGCGCCGCCGGCTGCTTGAAGTGCTGTCCCAGGCCGGTGGATTGAAACCGGAGGCCGGCCGAATCGTTCGCGTGACACGCCGGGTTGAAATGGGCGGCATCCCCTTGCCTGGCGCAACGAAGGATAGCAGCCGTCAATACACCGTCGCCGAGATTGATGTAAAGGAATTGATCGATGCCAGGAACCCCGCGGTAAATATTGAGGTCAAGCCGAACGACGTTATTTCCGTGCCCTCCACCGCGCTGGTCTACGTAGTTGGGCAAGTCCGGAAACCAGGTGGCTTCCCGCTCCATGAGGAAGAAACAATGTCGGTGCTCCAGGCGCTTTCGCTCGCGGAAGGGGCACAACAGACCGCCAACACTTCGAAAGCAAAAATCCTGAGAATGGACGGCGCGTCGGGGCGCAAGGAAATCGCGGTCAACTTGTCCACCATTTTGGCGGGGAAGGGCAGCGACGTTCCACTTCAGGCGGGCGACATTCTGTTCGTCCCGAATAACGGTGCGAAGAGCGCGGGAATGAAGGCGATCGACGCGATCGTCAATCTTACGACTGGGATGGCAATATACGGGCGGTATTGAGCCGATAAGCCACCGCAACCGATTCAGGAAGTTCACACGTTCGTCGGGGAAAAGAGAGCTCTATGGAGAAGTCAAACGAGATCAGCTTGAGGAACGACGGCGGCCGCTGGCGGCGCCAGGTACAGCAAGCCCGAGTTGCGGTTCCCGAAGTTGTGCCAGGAAGTTATTACGTCGAACCCGAGATCGGTCGCCCCGTGCAGGAACACGCGGATTCCGCGGGCATTGCCGAGGTAATGCGGATTCTCTGGAGACGCAAGTATATTATTGCGGGCCTTGCACTAATCGGGGTTTTAGCCGGACTCGTGCCCGGACTGATCCTCACGCCGACGTATCGCGCCCGGACTTCGCTGCTGCTCGAGGGATTTAATGAAAATTACCTCAACATGCGCGACATCACCCCAGTGTCGCCTGTTGTCGCGAACGCTTCCGCTGAAGCGTACCTGCAAAATCAACTGAAGATTCTCCAGAGCGAAACGCTGGCAAAGCGTGTTATCGACAAGCTGTCCCTCAAGGGCAAACCGCAGCAGCCGGGATGGATCGCCAGGCTCGGAGGCATGATGGGCCTCAAACCCGCGGCCAAGTCATCTTCCCCGGAAGATGATCGAATCCGGCAATTCCTGAAGTCCCTGAGCGTTCGCAGCTCACTGCAATCGCAAATCGTGGAGATCCTGTACGATTCCCACGATCCGCTTGTGGCGGCCGAAATCGCTAACACCATCGCCAGCGAGTATGTGACGTTAAACCGGGAATCGCGCTGGCAATCGGTGCAGGATGCTACCGAGTGGCTCAGCAGGCAGACGGCGGATTTGAAGGTGAAGCTGGAACAATCGGGGCAGGAATTGCAGGATTACGCCCGTTCCTCCGGCCTTTTGTTCACGAATGATCCTAATCAGGGCACCCCGAGTGAAGAGAGAATGCGTCAAATGCAGGAGGCCCTGTCGCGTGCGCAAAGCGACCGGGCTGCCAAGCAGTCGCAATACGAGACCGCGCTGAACAGCACTCCCGAAACCCTTCCTGAGGTTCTGGATAGCGCGCCGCTGCGCCAATATCAAACGAGTCTCGTAAATATGCAGCGCGAACTGGCCCAACTGCTGGCCGTTTACACGCCATCGTATTACAAAGTTCAGAAGTTGCAGGCCGATATCGCAAACCTGCAGACTACGATCGCGAAAGAGCGCCAGAACGTGATGACGCGGGTCAAGAACGAATATCAAAGCGCGCAGCGATACGAGCAACTCCTCTCCAAATCGTACGGCGACCAGGCTCACAAGGTGCAGGAGCAATCCGACAAATTCACGCACTACAACATGCTGAAGCGGGAGTATGAAAGCACCCAGCAGTTGTACGACTCGATGCTGCAGAAGGTGAAAGAAGCCGGCATGGCGTCCGCGCTTCGCGCCACAAACATCCGCCTGCTGGATCCGGCTCGCCCGCCTTCGGACGCGTATTCGCCCAAAAACAGCCTGAACTGCGCGATCGGGCTCTTTGCCGGCCTGTTGTTTGGCGTTGGCCTCGTGATCGTTCGCGAGCAGTCCGACCTGAGTGTGAAGAGGCCGGGAGAAACGCGGCTCATGAACCTGCGCGAGCTCGGCGTCATTCCGTCCGCCAATGAGGATCCCACTCTTCGAGGGCCGGTCCTGTTCGGCCGGCAGTCAAACGTTCCGCTGGAGCTTGTCACCTGGCATCACGGGCCGGGTTTGCTCGCGGAATCGTTCCGTGGGGCGCTGGCATCGATTCTGTTTTCGTCCGGAGAAGCGGATCCGCCCGGCGTTCTGGTGTTCACCAGCGTGGACTCGATGGAAGGGAAGACCACCGTTCTCTCGAATCTCGGTATTGCGCTCGCCGAAACAAACCGGCGCGTGTTGCTGGTCGATGCCGATCTGCGGCGGCCACGTCTGCACAAGGTTTTCAACGTCTGTAACGATTTGGGCCTTACCGATCTGCTCAGGAGCAACGACCCGATCGAAAAGCTGCCGCTCGATGGGATGGTGCGGCACACAGAGATCCCACGTGTCGACTTGTTGCCGAGCGGACCGGGCGTGGCCAGGGTCATGAGCCTGTTGTATTCCAGCCGCCTTCCCGCTTTGTTGCAGCGATTCCGCCGCGAGTACGACATTGTGCTGATCGACACTCCGCCGATGAGCACCTTTGCGGATGCGCGTGTTTTAGGCCGGCTTTCGGATTCCGTCGTCTTGATCGTGCGCTCTGGAAAGACCAGCCGGGAGCAGCTACGGGCGATGTACCTGCAGTTCCTGGAAGATCAGACGCCGGTTCATGGCGCGATTTTGAACGACTGGAGTGGCTCGAACGCAGGCGGGCGTTATAGCTCGTACGCGAATGAACGCTACTCGGAAGTCGTGTAGGTAGTCGTGCAGAGGTTCACCTCTAACCTCCAGGCGCGAATCCACCGGTTCCGCCTTGATGCTTCGCTGAAACAGGATTTCGCATGGATGCTCTCAGGCAACGTCATTTATTACGCCTGCCAATGGAGCTACCTGATCATCCTGGCGAAGTTCGGAACCCCGGCCCAAGTCGGCGAATACGCACTCGGTGTAGCTGTCTGCGCCCCGATCATGATATTCGCCAACTTGCAGTTGAGGGCGTTATTCGCCTCAGACGTCAAGAACACATATCGGTTCGAACAGTATCTCGGATTTCGATGGGTATCGCTGTTCATCGCCCTTCTCATCATTGCGGGTCTCGTGTGGCGGCATCCAGCGCATGTCGCGGCGACAATTCTGCTGGTCGGAGTCTGTCAGGCCATGGAGTATTGCAGCGACCTGTACTACGGACTGATGCAGAAGCACGAACGCATGGACCGAATTTCGCGGTCCTTGAGCATCAAAGGGCCGGCCTCCGTTGTCGCCCTGGCCGTCGTGATGTATGTGACGCGGGACGTGCTGTGGTCGCTGACCGCGGTTATTCTCGTCCGACTTGCGGTGCTGCTGGTGTACGACTCGAGGCTGACTTTTCGTTCCCGCGACGGCCACTTGCCGACCGAATCGAATCGACCCGAGCTGCGATTGGACATGATGTGGGTTCTTTTTACAACATCTCTGGCATTGGGCGTTGTTTCGAGTCTTCTCGCATTGAATCTCAACATCCCGGCTTACTTTATCGAGGCAGACTTGGGCAAGAGTGAACTCGGCTTGTTCTCCGCGATGGCCTCACTGCAAGGGGCCGGGAATCTAGTCATGTCCGCGATGGGGCAGTCGGCCTTTCTGCCAATGGCACGTGCTTATGCTGAGCGGAACAAGGAGAGATTCCTGTCTATTGTCTGGCATCTATGGCTTATAAGCGGACTGCTTGGCGCGGCAGGGGTCGTCGGAGCGTTGGTAGCCGGACGGCCGATCCTCGCTCACGTTTTCCGGCCTGAGTACGCACAGTCGGTCGACGTATTCGTCCTTTTGATGCTTTCCGGCGGGTTCTACTATATTGCTGCCAGCCAGGGGTACGCATTGACGGCAATCGGAGTCCGGGCGGCACAAATTCCAGTTCAGGCGGTCAGTATTGTCACCACGGCGCTCTGTTGTTATTGGCTGATCCCTGGGTACGGCGCCGCGGGCGCCGCGGACGCCCTGGTGATTGGCGGCATAGTTCGCGTCGCCGGCTTTGGAGTTTTTCTTGCACGCGCAACCCGCTTTGAAGAAGTACTTCCGAAACAACAATGGAATACAATCGGCGGCTAGCCATCGGTTACCACGACACGCTTCAAGGCAGCGATCTGCTTGTCGCTGTTGGCCGGGTCATCGACAGGTTCGCATTCTCGCTGACTTGGCTCTTCCTGTTCACAATCCCATGGGAGAACGAGCTGCAGCTTGCCGATGGCATCACGCTAAGCCGCTGGGTGGGCATTCTGGCTTGTGGTGCAACGCTTCTCAGCGTCGCCTCCAACAGGCGTTTTCGGAGACCGGCGACGATTCATTGGATGATCGCGGCGTGGGTCATCTGGTCGGCCCTCACGTATTTTTGGAGCATTTCGCCTGGAGCTACCGGCGAACGGATCAGCACCTATGCTCAGCTGCTCGCCATGATCTGGCTGATTTGGCAAAACGCATCAACACCGGGGCGGAAAGCCGCGCTGCTCGCGGCCTACATCCTCGGGACGTGTGTTTCATCCGGAGATACCGTCCAAAATTACTTTCGAGGAAAGACAATCGAGCGGCAGGTGGACGTCGATGGAACACCGATCATACCCATCGAAACAAGATATGTCGCGAATGGGTCCAATGCCAATGAACTCGGCATGATGATCGCCTTGAGCATTCCGATGACCTGCTATCTTCTGACCCAGCGTAAACATGTGTTCATCTCGCTGCTGTTGTGGCTGCAGATACCGCTTGCGCTGATCGGAATCCTTCTGACCGGGTCGCGTGGAGCGCTCATCACTACCGGGGTAGCATTTCTGATCTTCCCCTTCAGTTTGCGGCGCTTGCCGGGATGGCAGAAGTATTTCTCGCTGCTGTTGCTTGTGGTTTTGGTCATCTGGGCCGTGTGGTGGGTACCGCAGCCGGTGCTCGAGCGGTTTACGACGATCAAGTCCGAGCTGGAAGGGGGCACCCTTACGAACAGGACCTTCATCTGGGCCGCTGGACTGGAGGTATTTCGAGAGCATCCCTTGCTGGGCGTGGGGAGCGGGGCCTTCGGCCAGAGTGTCTTGAACCAGCTCGATATACCTTACGTCGCGCACAACACCTTTCTCTCGGTTTTAGTGGAAACCGGCATGGTTGGAGCCGGCATCTTTCTGAGTCTGCTGGCGAGCCTGTTCCTGGGGGCGCTGCACCTGCGAGGGATGGAACGCGCGTTGTGGGTCGTCCTGCTGCTTGCCTGGGCCGTCGCTGGTTCCTCGATTACATGGGAGTACGTCAAGACAACGTGGTTTGTGTTTGGTTTATTGGCCGCTTTTATCGGTTCCCGGGAGTACGACACGTTGGCGGAGCCGAAACGCGCATATCCGTGGCTGGGGCGGAAGCGTGTCAATGAATTCGTTTACTGAGCAGAAGTAACTCATGAGTTGTACATCTCGTTTTAGAATTGCCGCCTTTACGAACCTCTTTCCGACCGCGTACGATCCCGGTCAAGGCGCGTTTATTGAGCAACAACTGAAAGGGCTTACCCAGGCGGGTGTTGAAGTCAAGATTGTCCATCTAGACCGCCGTGCTCACGGCGTATCCGTATACCGGCAGGTCGACGATCGAATGGAGGAGCTGGAACGAAGCTTCAGTCCCGATGTCATCCATGTAATGTACGGCGGTGTTCTTGCGGAGCGGGTAACGAGTGCCCGGCCCCGCCAGCCGATCGTAATTTCGTTCTGCGGCTCGGATCTTTTGGGCGATCGGGGTAATGGATGGCGGCGCCAGCTTGCCGGACAATACGGCGTTCGGGCATCGCAGAAGGCTGCCGGCCGCGCGAACGGCATCATCGTAAAATCACCGGGGCTTCGTGATGCGCTGGATCCCGCCATCGACAAAAGTAAGGTGTGGGTTCTGCCGAACGGCATCGACCTCGACCGTTTCCGCCCAATGGAGCAGGCTGTCTGCCGCGAGACACTCGGATGGCCGCGAGATCGCTTTAGTGTTCTGTTTGCGAACGGTAGTTCGAGCGGTGTGAAACGAATCGAGCTTGCGGCCGCGGCGGTGGAGCAATTGAACCGTGCTGGGATACCCGCCGACCTGCGTGAAATGTCAAAGGTGCCTCCCGACCAGGTGCCGGTGTGGTTGAATGCCGCGGATGTTGTCATTCTGACTTCGCATCACGAGGGCTCGCCAAACATTATTAAGGAAGCTCTGGCGTGCAACCGGCCGATTGTTACGGTCGACGTCGGAGACGTCCGGCAGCGCCTGGCCGGTGTCAATGGTTGTTATATCGCCGACGCGGAACCGGAGCGCCTGGCGGAAGCACTACGAAGGGTATACGCCGGACCGCGCCAAATCGAAGGCCGCTGTCGAGTACGCGAATTCGGCCTCCCCATGGTCTCAGAACGACTCATTAGCATTTACGAAACGATCCTGGAGCGCCAAGAGATGACAGTTCCTGCGAGCGAGCGTCCATCGACCAAGCAAGTCGAGATATCTTCCTCCGCACCGCGGCGGCTTTGTTCCGCGCCATTCCGGCGCTGGCTCATTCTTAGCCAGTACTATGCGCCTGAACCGGGCGCTCCCCAGATTAGACTCAGGGCCCTTACGAAGGAGTTGCTGCGACGAGGCTGCGAAGTAGAGGTTGTAACAGCGCTGCCGAACTACCCACACGGCCGAATTTTCCCCGGATATCGCGGTAAACCCGTAATGACTGAGATGATCGACGGCATACCCGTCCATCGTGTCCCCCTGTATCCGGCGGCGGGCCGGAAGTCCCTGCAGCGAATCCTCTGCTATCTGAGCTTCAGTTTGACCGCGGCCATTCGCAGCCCGTTCGTGAAACGTCCGGATGTCATCTTCGTAGAGGCTCAGCCAATCACCCTGGCGCTCGCTGGTTATCTTTCGAGCATCTTGCGAAAAGTGCCTTTCATTTACAACACTCCGGACCTGCAGGTCGAGATTGCCGACGACAAGCGGTGGGTGTCGTTGAACACCATCGTCAAATATGCAGCGCGCCTGGAATCGTTCCTCATGCGCCGCGCGCATTGCGTTTCCACGGTCACCGAACAATTTATTGCCCATTTTGCTTCATGCCGCGGAATCGACCGGTCGCGGATCACGTTCCTGCCGAATGGCGCCGACGTCGAAACGCTGCGGCCATTGCCTTTCGATCACGAATATGCCCGTGAACTGGGTGTCGAAGGCAAGAAAGTTTTCACTTACGCGGGGACTCACGCGCCATACCAGGGATTGGAGATCATCCCCGAGGCGGTGGAACATCTGCGGGACCGCCAGGACATCGTCGTGCTCATGGTGGGCCAGGGACCGCTGCGTGAAACCTTGCAGCGCCAGGCGTCGGAGCGTGGGATTACCAACCTGTTCTTCCGGGACTCGCCATTTCAGGACATGGCCCGCCTGATGTCCATCACGCAGGCTTCGATTGCGACTATCGCACCCATGAGCGCCGCGGCGAAGATGCGCCTGTCGAAAGTCGTGCCGCCCCTGGCGTGCGGAGTGCCCGTTCTGTATGTCGGTGAAGGGGAGTGGCAGAACATTCTCGAGGAACGTGGGTGCGGGCGGATCGTCGCGACGCGGTCAGCGGAGGAGTTTGCGCGCAATATCCGAGAACTGGCGGATAACCCCGAGCTGTGCCGCGAGATGGGACGCAAAGGACGCGAATTTGTAGAAGCCGAACTTTCCTGGAGCGTGATCGTGGAACGGTGGCTGAATGAACTGAGCCGCCTGAATTCTGGCCAGGCGCCATCGGTCTTGGCCACCGAGCCGTCCGTCTGACTTAGATTCGCCAAAAAAACATGATTGAACAGTTATTCGCATTGATGCTGCTGATTCTGTTTTCGCCAATTCTGGCCATAGCCGCGACCTGTATTGCGCTGGAGAGCGGCTTCCCGATAGTTTTTCGGCAGGTGCGTGTAGGAAGACACGGCCGGCCCTTCCATCTTTTGAAATTGCGATCCATGCGGCCGTCCCGTGCAGGATGCCGGATTACCGCGGGCGGTGACCCGCGGGTCACGAGAGTTGGCCGCATTCTCAGAAAGTACAAACTCGATGAGCTGCCGCAGTTATGGAACATCGTGCGCGGGGAGATGAGCTTTATCGGCCCCCGTCCCGAGTTGCCGGCGTTCGTGGATATGCAAAATCCGACATGGATTCAGATTCTACGATCGAAACCAGGTATCACTGACCTCTCCACGCTCGTCTATCGAGATGAAGAGAGTGTTCTGGCCGGACACGAGGATACTGAACGGGTTTACCGCGAACAGGTCTTGCCGGCCAAGCTTGCGCTCAGTACTCAGTACCTGCGCCGGCGATGTTTCAGAACTGACTGCAAACTATTGCTTTTGACTGCGAAATATAGCTTTCTGCCGGCGGGATTCGATCCCGACCGGATCCTGCGAAGTCTCGTGGAGGAGGGTTAATGGAGAATTCAAAATTCGTTGCATTTCATCGGCCGTCGGTTGGCCGGCTGGAAATCGAGGAGGTTGTCGCGGCGCTCGAATCCGGTTGGTTGACGACGGGCCCCCGTACAGTGCGGTTCGAACGCGAGTTTCGTGAGTATGTCCAGGCTCCATATTCTCTGGCAGTAAACTCCTGCACGGCCGCCATGCACCTTGCTCTTGCCGCGTTGGGAATCGGTCCCGGCGATGAGGTCATCACCAGCCCACTGACGTTCTGCGCAACCGTGAACTGCATCATTCATGTTGGCGCAACCCCGGTGTTGGCCGATATCGGCGCGGATGGGAATATAGATCCTCAATCCATAGCGGATCGCGTGACCGATCGGACCCGCGCGGTGATGCCGGTGCATTTCGGCGGGCTGCCGTGCGACCTGAACGCCATTTGGGAGATCGCGAGATCGAAAAACCTGTACGTTATAGAGGATGCGGCGCACGCCGTAGGTGCGCACTACGACGGATATCCCATCGGCGGAGGGAACCCCCGGTTGGGATACGCAAGTGATGCGGTTGCCTTCAGCTTTTATGCCACCAAGAACCTGACCACAGGCGAGGGAGGCATGCTGACCTCCACCCGGGAAGCGATGATGGAGAAGGCGCGCGTTCTCTGCCTGCACGGTATCTCGAAGGACGCCTGGAACCGCTACACGGAAAAAGGGAGCTGGTTCTACGAGGTTGTCGAGTCCGGCTTCAAGTACAACCTGACCGATATTCAGTCGGCTCTTGGTATCGCTCAGTTGCAGCAGCAGGAGGAGTTTGTCAAAGCACGCACCGCTTATGCGAACTTCTATACAGAACAGTTTGCCGGGCTAGAAGAGCTTGAAACGCCTCCCGACTCTCCCCTGAGCCGTCACGCGTGGCATCTCTACCCACTCCGGTTGAACCTTGACAAACTCACGATTTCACGCGCGGAGTTTATCGAGGAGTTGCGTAAGAAGGGAATCGGCGCCAGTGTTCACTTTATTCCCATCCCCAAGCACGGATTCTTCTCCCGATACGCATCGCTTCCGCAAAACCAATGCCCGAGGGCTTTAGAACTATATCCACGGCTCGTATCGCTCCCGTTGTACCCCGCGATGAGTTGGGCGGAAGTGGAGACGGTTGTGGCAGCGGTTCAGTCGATTGCGCGGGAACATCGGGCGGCGACAGTGATGCCGGTTGCGAGTGGGGCGTTTTAGCGCGGGCAGCACCATGAAATACTTACGCCGTCCCATCGTCCTCGCAACCTATCTCCTGATCGCGGCAGCCTCGGTGATCGGCGCTTATTTGCTGCGATTCGAATTCTCGATTCCGCACCAGGAGTATCGCGTCTTCCTGATAGGTCTCGCGGTATTCGTGCCCGTCAAGGTAGTAGTCTTCTATGTACTGGGCGTACACCGGAGTTGGTGGCGCATGGTCAGTATTCTCGACCTGCTCCGGTTGATTGTCGCGAACTCCACGGCCTCCTTCTTTGCGGGGCTCGGTATTGTGCTGTTGGTCGGCTCGGCCTTTCCGCGGTCGATTTACATCATGGACGGGATTCTCTGCTTTCTGATGACGGCTGCGTTGCAGTTCTGCCGGCGCGTTTATGCCGAAGCATTAGCTGCAGTGCGCTATGCAGGTCCCAGGAAGCGCATTCTGATTTATGGCGCCGGCGCGGCGGGAATCGCGCTCGCGAAAGAAATCCGGAGCAATTCGAAGCTGGGGATCAAGATTGCTGGATTTCTGGACGACGATCCTGAAAAGCGCCACCTCGCTCCGGACATGGTTCCCGTATTGGGTACCGGACGTGACGCCGCCCGCGTAGTAACCCGGTTCGCGCGACGCGGATCTCCCGTTTCCGAGATTGTCATTGCAATGCCGTCTGCCAACGGGCGCCAGATGCGGTCGGCCATCGCGAACTGCCGTGCCGCGGGAATCGTTTTCAAAACCGTTCCAGGACTGGGAGAACTGCTGAATGGCAAGGTTCTGACCGGCCAGATCCGTGATGTATCGGTGAACGACCTGCTGGGCCGCGAGCCGGTGCAAATTGACGAAACCATGATCGGCCGGGAAATCACCGGCAGGTCTGTCCTGGTTACCGGCGCTGCCGGCTCCATTGGTTCCGAGTTGTGCCGTCAACTGGCGCGCTTCGATCCCGAAAAGCTGGTCCTGTTCGACCAGGCCGAAAGCGAACTGTTCATGCTCGCGCTGGAGCTGCGGCGCCGCTTTCAGAACGTCAACATCATCGAAGAAATCGGCGACATTGGTCATCGCGTGCGGCTCGACGAAGTAATGTCCGGGCACAATATTGAGGCCGTCTTCCACGCCGCGGCATACAAACACGTTCCCATGATGGAAGCGAACATCCTGGAAGCGGCTGCCAATAACGTCATAGGCACGTATAACGTGGCGCAAGCGGCGTACGACCATGGCGTGGGTAAATTCCTGATGATCTCGTCGGACAAAGCCGTAAATCCGACCAGCATGATGGGTGTCACGAAGCGTGTTGCTGAACTATTGCTCGCTGAAATGCCACTCGACTGTACAGAGAGAGGAACTGCTTTCGTGTCGGTCCGGTTCGGGAATGTCCTGGGAAGCAAGGGCAGTGTCGTACCGATTTTTCAACAGCAGATTGCAAATGGCGGCCCTGTCACCGTTACACACCCGGATATGCGCCGCTACTTCATGAGCATACCGGAGGCAGTCCAACTGGTTTTGCAGGCCTATGCGATGGGCCAGGGCTCGGAGGTCTTCGTTCTGGACATGGGCGAGCCGGTAAAGATCGTGGACCTGGCTCGCAACATGATCCGGCTGGCCGGATTTGTGCCCGATGATGACATCGAGATCCGATTTACAGGCATGCGCCCGGGCGAAAAGCTGTTCGAAGAACTGACCATGGACGGCGAGGATGTTCTCCCCACGTATCACAACAAGATCAAAATCTTCCGCTCCTACGGCCCAACCAAGGGTTACCTTGCACAATGGGTGCGCAGGCTGAATGAATTACTGAGGCACCGCGATTCAGCCGCGGTGCAGGCTCACTTACTCGATATCGTGCCGGAATACCGAGGCACCGCTGTGACGACGGCTGCAACGCAGGATCAGGAGTTGGCGGCAGTAGGCGACTAACCCCACAAAATGTGCGGAATCGTTGGTTATTTGGATACAAATCGGCGGGCCGGGCTCGACGAACTGCGCGCGACCGTAGGCCGAATGGCGGATACGCTCGTTCATCGCGGACCCGACGACTCCGGCACCTGGGTGGACCCGGAAGCGGGTATCGCCTTGGGACACCGGCGGCTGTCGATCGTGGATCTTTCCGCACAGGGCCACCAGCCGATGGCCTCGGCCTGCGAGCGATACTACATCACTTATAACGGCGAGATTTACAACTTCAAGAGCGTTCGCCGTGAATTGGAGGACGAGGGTTGGCGATTTCGCGGGCATTGCGATACCGAAGTCATGCTGGCCGCGATTTCTTCCTACGGGTTGGAGGCCGCCCTTCAGAAATTTAACGGCATGTTCGCATTCGCGCTCTGGGATCGCCGGGAGCGAGTGCTGCATCTCATTCGCGACCGCCTGGGAGAGAAACCGCTTTATTATGGCTGGTCCGGATCCCTCTTTCTCTTTGGGTCCGAGCTGAAAGCGCTGCGGGCTCACCCCGGCGTGCGGCTGGAGATCGACCCTGAGGCTCTTTCGCTCTATCTGCGGTACGGATATATTCCTGCACCGCACTCCATCTACCGCGGTATTTACAAGCTGCCGGCGGCTCATCGTGTGACAGTGGCGGCGGATCGGACGGACGCGCGGCCGGTCGCCTACTGGCGAGCGCAAGACGTAGCAGAGCGCGGCGTTCGGGACCCCTTCACCGGAAGCGATCGGGATGCAGAGGATGAACTGGACGCTCTCCTACGCGACGCGGTCGCGATGCGCATGCAAGCCGACGTGCCACTGGGTGCGTTCCTGTCGGGCGGCGTCGATTCATCCACCGTCGTTGCCCTGATGCAGTCGCAGAGTACTGTCCCGATTAAGACCTTCACAATTGGATTCAACGAACCCGCCTTTGATGAGGCGGTCCATGCAAAGGCCGTTGCCAAGCACATTGGCGCGGACCATACGGAACTCTATGTCACCCCCCGCGAAGCCATGGAAGTGATTCCGGCGCTTCCGATTCTCTACGATGAGCCGTTCTCAGACTCCTCGCAGGTGCCAACTTATCTGATCTCGAAGCTCGCCCGCACCGCCGTCACGGTGAGCCTGTCGGGCGATGGCGGGGATGAGTTGTTCGGGGGCTATAGCCGTTACCTCCGGACGCAGAGGATCTGGAACGCCGTTTCGGCGGTTCCGTCGGGATTAAAGGCCGGCGCGTCGCGGGCCGTCGGAGCGCTTCGGACAACGAGAAGTCAGTCGCTGGTTCCCGCTCAGCTCCGGGTTTCACTGGATCGCAAGTTGGAACGGCTGGCTACTTGTGTAGCAAACACCGATCCGGATTGCGTGTACACAGACGTTGTTTCGTGTTGGCCGGCGCCATCCGCGGTAGTGCTGAATGCGGTCGAGCCGAGGACGCTTCCCACGACCGTCAATGGCAACCTCAAACTCGATCACATTCTCGATCGAATGATGTATCTCGACACGGTGACGTACCTTCCGGAAGACATCCTCGTCAAAGTGGATCGCGCCGCGATGGGAGTGAGCCTGGAATCGCGTATACCGCTCCTCGACCATCGTGTTGTAGAGTTCGCCTGGCGTTTGCCGCGTTCCATGAAACTCAAAGGGCAGACTGGAAAACGCCTGCTGCGCCAGGTCCTGTATCGATATGTGCCCAAAGAGCTCATTGAGCGGCCCAAGAAAGGCTTTGGCGTACCGGTAGGCTCATGGATACGAGGCCCATTGCGCGATTGGGCTGAAGGTCTCTTGAACCCGCGCAAAATCGAGGCCCAGGGTTATTTCGATTCCGCGATTGTCCGCCAAACGTGGGATCAGCATCTGAGCCGGGCGGCTAATTGGCAGGATCGGCTTTGGAACATTATCGTGTTCCAGGCCTGGCTGGAAACGCAATGATCGGTTCCGATCCGGAGCACTTCAACTTCAGTCCGCGCGACCACCCGGAAGCTCTGCGGGTCGCGTTGATCACTGGCACGTTAAGTCGCGCCGGAGCGGAAAAGCAGTTCATGTATATCGTCCGTGCCCTGACGGATGCCGGAGTAATGGTGAGAGTGTATTGTCCGGCGCATAGCGGCTATTATCGCCAGGAACTCCTGGACATGAACATTCCCGTGTACTGGTTCGGCAGAGGGCAAGGCCGTCTGCGGCGGCTGGCTACCCTTATCGGCATGCTGCGGCGTTTTCAACCGCACGTGATTCAGTCAATGCATGCCTTCACGAACCTTTACGCCGCTTTGTCGGCCCGCTTTGTCGGTGCGGTCAGCATCGGGGGGTTACGAAGCGATCTTAACGCCTGTCTCCAGAAGTACGGTTTGATGGCCAGAGCCCTTCTCCGTGCGCCCACCGCTATTGCGGCGAATTCCAGCAAGGCGGTACGCGAGATCGCTGAGCGGAAACTGCTCGACCCGAGCCGTGTTTATCTGCTGCGCAACTCAATCGATTCATCCGAGACCAGGATGCAGACGGATATCGACACCAGCCCATTTACTGCCGTATTCGTAGGCCGTCTGATTCCCTCGAAACGTCTGGACCTGTTCCTGAATGCCCTGGCGATGGCAAATCGCATCGATTCGCGATTCAATGGCGTGGTCATCGGCGAAGGGCCTTGCCTGGCAAGCATGCGAAAACTCGCCACGCGCCTTGGTATCTGGCCGGAGTGCATTTCTTTCCTGGGAGTGCGCGAAGACGTTCCCGGCATTTTGGAGCGAAGCGGAATGCTGGTCTTCTGCTCCGAATCCGAAGGTTGCCCTAATGTCTTGCTCGAAGCCATGTCCGCGGGAGTGCCGGTCATAACGACCGCCGTCGGCGACGCGCCGGAAATCGTAGAAGACACTAAGACGGGTTACGTTGTTCCGCCAGATGACGTGTCGGCGCTGGCGATGCGTATGCTTCAGGTCGGCCAGTCACCCGGATTGCGTCAGGAACTGGGCGAGGCCGGGCGGCAACGCGTGCGGCGGTTGTATGGCCTCCACGATCTATCCGACCGGCTGCTCACGATTTACGAAGAAGTCATGCGCGCCCGCTCCGGTAACCCGGTCGAGCGGCCGCACCTGACGTGCGCCGAGAGATAAATGACTTCACTGGTTCGTCTGCGCATACAGGATGGCAACCTCCGTGTCGCTCAGCGCGCGATTGTAGAGCCGAACGTCGCGAATCAAACCTTGCGAAAAACTCGTCTGGTCGGCATCGGTTCCGATGTACAAACCGCTCTGCTGAAGTGCGAGTGTCTCGCCTCCAGTGAAAGTATTCGCCAGCATGGGCATGGGCTGCCCGTTCAAGTATCCTTTTACAGTCCCGTTGGTAAACGTAAACACGACCTGTTGCCATTGGTTTGGAGTCGCGGAACAGTCGAGCATCGCGTATTTGCCGGCGCCGCTAAACTGCGGGTGAAGGCCGGCGCCGTTCAGCTTGACATCCCAGCTCCAATTCTTCGAAACGATTCTCGGATCGACTCCGGGAACCGCTTGCGGCGAGATCCAGGCAGCAACGGTAAGATCGGTAGTCATCTCCAGCAACTGGGTTTCATCGACAGCGACGTAACCTGTCCCATTAAAAGAGGCAACAGGACCAACGGCATTCGTCGACCACTGAACGCCGAAGTACGTCCCGTTGAGGCCGTTTCCGGAGGAGTCGTTGGCCACCAAGCCGGAGCCCTCGTTCAACGGCCATTCCGCGACGGGGGGCTGCAACATTACTGGTTGAGAGGTGTTCATCAACGCGCCCGACACATACTCGTACGCACCAATATCGGCGTCGACGCGCGGAACGCCATCGAAATCATCCAGCACGCCATTCAGGAGCCCAAGAATCAGGTTCAGCAGGCTCGACACCACCGCTCCCGCGCCGATGGCGGGGCTGCTGGGAAGAAGGTGATAGTCGTTCGCGGACGGGTTCACAAACCCGGGATTCGTGTTCAAGATGTTGCTAAAAACCGAAAATCCCGAACCGGCAAACGAAATGACGCTGGTGCCCGGTCCGAAGACCATGTTGTTGTAAATCTGCGCACCAGCCTCGGAATCCTGGTAGCCGTCCAGGGCGAAATTTCTGGGCAGGTAGAAGATGTTGTTGGCAATCGTAACGCTGCTGTGATTTCCCCAGAGCTCGATTTGACCATCGCGTTGCGGATTCGATCCCGAGAAGGTGTTGTTGACGATCGTGCAGTTTTGCACGCCTGGAGCGATCTGGACTCCCCAGCCGGCCGTGAGGCTGTAAAAGACGTTGTTGGTGATCGTGACGTTATTGCCGTAGAGATAGATCCCGTGATCGTGGTTATAGCAATTCGCAGGGTCATCAGGGAGGCGGCCGATGTTGTTGAACACGTTCCCGTCGAGTGTGTGGTCGTGCGCTTCCGACCCGACGAATACGCCGACGATTCCATAACTTACAGACTGCGGATCGTAATGCCGGTTTCCGATGTTGTGAAAGTGATTGCCCTTGATCAGGATGTCGTGCGCGTTGGCGTTGCTGTTGATGCCGGCCCAGTATCCACCGGTTATGTCGAAGTCTTCGATGGCAATGTAGGCGGCGCCGCGTTGAAGATCGAAGTAGGCATCCGAAATCAACTGGGAGTCCAAAACCGCGCCCCACTTGTTTTCCGCTTTAATGGTGATCCACGCCTGCGACGTTCCCGCGGTGGTTATGGCTACAACAGGATGGTAAGTATCACAGGTGTCGCCGCACGTTTGAGCGCCGCCGGAGTAATAGGTTCCGTCCCGGACGATAACAGTGTCGCCCGGCTGCGCCAGGTTCACTGCCGCCTGAATCGACTGCAGCGGGCTTTGGATGGTCCCCACGTTTCCGTCGGATCCGTTGGTCGCCACATAGAACGTGCCGGCTTTAGCGACAAACGGCGCCAGGCACACTACCGCATGGATGGCGAACCGCCATCGGAATTCAAACTTCATTTGGTTATGTATAAGAGTGCGGAAGGTGTATCAACACTCTTCGAGTTTTTTGATATTGCGGCGGTGTCCGGGGTTAGATCGCGTGACTATCGGACGCTCGAATCCCGCGTTAAAACAGCTTTCCTATGTCCACTACAACTCCCGTATTGACCAGGCAAGAGCCCCTCATGACGAGTACGCGTCAGCGACTTGAGGAGGCGATTCAATCACATACCGCCAGGGTTGGAATTGTCGGCCTTGGATACGTAGGCCTTCCCTTGGCGGTCGAATTCGCAAAAGCCGGCTTTTCCGTGACTGGAATCGATGTCGACCAGCGAAAAGAAACACAGATCAGCTCCGGGAAATCCTACGTTCTCGACGTGCCGGAAACCGTTCTGGGCCCGCTTGTAAAGGATCGTAAAATTCAGGCGACCACCGATTTTTCGGTGATCGCGGATCTTGATACTGTCAACATCTGCGTCCCCACTCCGCTGCGTAAGACCAAGGACCCCGACATGAGTTTTATCGATTCGGCGGCCCGTGAGATCGCGAAGTACCTGCACCCGGGAATGCTGATCATCCTGGAATCAACGACCTACCCCGGCACGACCGACGAATTCGTCCTGCCGATTCTGGAAAAATCAGGCCTCAAGGTGGGCCAGGATTTCTTTCTGTGTTTCTCTCCCGAGCGGGTCGACCCAGGCAACCCCAGATACCAGACGGTGAATATTCCTAAGGTCGTCGGAGGCATCACGCCGGATTGCACCGCGCTAGGATCGCTCTTCTACGCCCAGGCGCTCGAGCACATCGTTCCGGTAACGTCTACACGGGTTGCCGAAATGGTCAAACTGCTGGAGAACACGTTCCGCATGATCAATATCGGCCTGGTGAACGAGATGGCAATCATGTGCGATCGCATGGGCATTGATGTGTGGCAGGTGATTGATGCCGCCGCGACCAAGCCGTTCGGCTTTATGCCGTTCTACCCCGGCCCTGGTCTGGGTGGCCACTGTATTCCGATCGACCCGTTTTACCTGTCCTGGAAAACGCGCCAAGCCGGCATCGAAGCGCGATTCATTGAACTGGCTGGTTACATCAACGGACAGATGCCGCACTTCGTGGTCGAAAAAGTTCAAAACGCTCTCAACGACCAGGGCAAGGCCGTCAAGGGATCGCACGTGCACATCATGGGCATTGCCTACAAGAAAGACATCGACGATCTGCGTGAATCACCGGCACTGGATATCATGCACCTGCTGTCGCAAAAAGGAGGCATCATCTCCTACAGCGATCCGTTCATTCGAAACTGCCGTCTGGATGGGTTGACGCTCTCTGCCGTGCCCGAGCGCGATGCGGCGCAGGCCGACTGCGTTCTCATCGTCACGGACCACAGTGGATTTGATTATGCCGGCCTGGTGCAGCGCGCCCATCTCATCGTCGATGCGCGCAACGCGCTCAAGGGCTTTGATTCACCGAAGATTACACGGTTGTGAGGTTTATGAGAACTCCTGATTCCACTCATTCGTCCCGATCGTCGGTCGCCGTTCTCGGGCTCGGCTATGTCGGGTGTGTAACTGCAGCGTGCCTCGCCGACCTGGGCCATGACGTTGTGGGTGTTGACCACGACGAATTCAAGGTGCGCAAGGTTCTGGAAGGCTCCGCGCCATTCTACGAGCCCGGATTGACGGAGATCATCGCTGATAATATCCGTGCCGGGCGCCTGTCGGCGTCTGTCTCTGTCGATGAGGCGCTGCAGAGTGCCGACATCGTCATGGTATGCGTCGGAACTCCATCGGAGCGAAACGGCAACCTCGGACTCGAGCAACTGCGCCGGGTCTGCAGTCAGATCCAGGATCACTTGCCCCACCGGAGTGATCCATTGATCGTTGCCATTCGCAGCACGGTCTTTCCCGGCACGTGTGAGGAGGTTGTGCTCCCGGCGCTGGGCAGGTCATCGGCCGTCACCGTGGTTTCGAATCCGGAATTTCTCCGCGAAGGAATTGCGGTGAAGGACTTCATGGATCCGGGATTGATCGTCGTTGGTGGTGACGATCCCGCGGCGGTTCGAAAAGTGGCTGGTCTCTATGCCGGCCTCAATACCCAACCCTGCCTGGTGGCGCTGCGCACGGCGGAAATGATCAAGTATGCCTGCAATGCGTTCCACGCCATGAAGATCAGCTTCGCGAACGAAATCGGCAGTTTGTGCAATGAACTCGGCGTGCCCGGGACTGAGGTCATGGACACACTGTGCCGGGACACCAAACTCAATGTATCGAAGGCCTATTTGAAACCGGGCTTTGCTTTCGGTGGTTCCTGTTTGCCCAAGGATCTCCGGGCGCTCACATACCGTGCGCTGCGTCTCGATCTCTCCACTCCCTTGCTGGACTCCATCCTGCCCAGCAATGAGGAACATCTCCGCCGGGCGATCGAATGCGTTCTCGACCTCGACGCGGAACATATCGGCATCTATGGGCTCGCGTTTAAAGAGGAAACGGACGATCTTCGCGAGAGCCCCGTTGTGACGCTGCTTGAGCAACTTGTCGGCAAAGGCAAGGAAGTTCGGGTGTACGATCCACGCATTCGCGTCGACGATATCTATGGCAGCAATCAGCGTTTTCTCTTAAGCGCTGTTCCTCATATTCGCCGCTTAGTTGCCGGGAGCTTAGACGACCTGTTGCGATGGTCGGACTGCCTGGTGATCGCACAAACGCCGGACAAGCGTTTCGTTCAGGCAATCGAACAGAGCCGGATTCCGGCGCTGAACCTTGCCGAGAACCTCATCTCGAGAGCTGACCGCCCCGTGGCTGTCGGCGTTTGATCAGAGACGCGAATCGTGAATCCGGCAGTGAACACGGCATTCCTCCGCTCTGTGTTGTTCTGCTGCCTCCTCGTGATTGTAAATACTTGCTGTACTCTTCGACCGGAGGAAGAAGAGGACCGCTCCACGTACTACGTCTCGCTGGATGGTTCTGACGGCAATTCAGGGGGTCCGAACACACCCTTTCGGACCCTTCAGGCAGCCGTCGACCATGCCGGCCCCGGCGACGTCATCACCGTACGGGACGGAGTCTATCGTTCCACCGGTTCGCGAACATGCGGTGATGAGTGCGGCGCCGAGCAGGGGCTGGCAATCATCAGAAAGGCGGGAACCGCCGACGCCTGGATCACGATCCGCGCCGAACATCGCTGGAAGGCAGTCCTCGACTCGCATCTGATTTCCGACGCCGCGTTCATCCTGGCGAAAGACGCTAACTATATCAGCATTGAAGATTTCGACATTACTGGAGGCTATTGGGCAGGCGTCCACAGCAACGAGAATTCGCACCACATCCGGATTCGTGGGAATCATTTCGAACACATCGGCAACCGCATGTACAATCCCAAGGGCGTGGGGTGGGGAATCGTGGGAGCCTTTGCCGGCTATGCCACCCACGACTTTGAATTCGATGGGAATCTGTTCAACAACATCGGCCGCCTGCCCGGCGATGCACGCATTGCCTACAATCACGATCAGGGCCTGTATCTTTGCGGCAATAACATCACGGTCGTAAACAACGTCTTTTACGACAATACTGCGGGATGGGGCATTCAGATCGCGCCCAAGGCGAGCAATTACACGATTGCGAACAACACGTTCGCGGGTGCGAATCCGGAGCGCGATGGTCAGATCGTACTGTGGGGCTCGCACGCCAACATCGAGATCCGTAACAACATCTTTTTCAATCCCAGAAACTTCGCGATCGATACTTTCCAGGATTCCGAGTCTGGCAGCCGCGTCGATCACAATCTCGTCTTCGGCAATCACGTCGATCTCATCGCAAAACCCGATGCCGGATTAACTGTTGCCGACAACCGAATCGGCAGCGATCCACGATTTGTAAACCCCGGAGATCACGACTATCGCTTACAGCCCGGCAGTCCGGCAATTGGCGCAGGAATTTCGGTTCCCTCGGTCACCCGCGATTTCGACGGGCAAGTGCGCCCAGAGCACAGTCCCTACGATGTTGGCGCGTTCGTGCATGCCGACCACCTGACTCGCCCCTAATGAAACGTTTGCTGGAACTTTGGCGTCTCCTGTTTGCACACGGGAGAAATGCACCGGCAACTCGCAGTGTGAACGGTGTACATAATGAATCCAGCAACTGAACTCTATCAGAAACGCCTTCTTTCTCAGGGATATCCGAACCTTGAAACACTCGGTGTCGAGTATTTCAAGGTCTCGCAGTCGAACGATGCGCACCTCAATTGGGTTATGACGTGCGTCACTAAGCTGGTCGATATGTCGACCATGCCCAAAACGGTTGCCGTAGTGGGATGTGGGCCGCAGCCGTATGCCCTTCGGGCGTTACTCGCTCAGGGCTTTGATGCCACCGGCATCGAACCCGTTCCAGGCAGCGTCCAGGAGGCTCGCGCGTTTTTGAACAATTCAGAGCGCGTGCATCTCGGCAGCGCTGAGGTTTTGCCATACGCGAATCAGTCGCAGAGCCTCGTATTGTTGGAGAGCGTTCTGGAGCACGTTGATTCGCCGCTGAACAGCCTGGCTGAATGCTACCGTGTCCTGGCGCCCGGCGGTGTGCTGTACGTTTACACAACGAATCGCCTGAGATTCTCGCTGACAGGCCAGAACGGAGAATTTCGAACCAGGTTTTATAACTGGTTTCCCGGCCTCGTAAAAGAGAGTTACGTCTTCAAGCATTTGCATTTTGCCCCGCACCTGTCGAACTTTAGCCCTCGTCCAGCGGTTCACTGGTTTACGTTCACCGATTTATGCAAGTTGGGGCGGCTGGTGGGCTTTGCGCAGTTCTATTCGCATCTTGACCTGGTGGATGTCAATGATCCATCCGTGAAATCGAATTCCGTGCGGCGATTCCTTGTTGCCAACCTGCAGCCACGAGTGATTCAGAGCCCCTGGCTGAGAGCGCTCGCCTTGACTCAATACGGGAATTCGATTTTCATGTACAAACGACCTGAGTCACATTAGCGTTACAGCGGCGTCCATAGTTTGGGCCGGCGTTAGCTAACCCGGGCCCAATACTATGAAATGCAATGTGCTTCTGTTGGCCGCGGCGGGTGTCTTGTGCCTTGGAGGCCTCGCAGCCGCGCAAACCTGCGTCGCTCCTCCCTCAGGGATGGTCGGTTGGTGGCCCGCTGAAGGTGACTCCAACGACTTGACTAACGCGAATCCCGGGACACCCCTGGGTACGGTTCGCTATGCACAGGGCCATGTAGGGCGCACCTTCCTCCTCGATGGGTCCAGTGAGATTGATGTGCCAGACGCGCCGGCGCTCAACCTCCAAGCCATGACGATCATGGCCTGGGTCTACCCAGCCGATATCAGTGGCGACGGCAGAATAGTTCTGAACAAGGAAGTCCTCCCGCTCGACAATAACATCCAGTACGAAATCGGTATTCGCGGCGACTCCTGCAGCGAAGGCGATTGTGGCGGCATTCCCGCCGGCCATTTCATGTTCTTCATCGGAGGTGTCAACGGCCTGCCCTCCGATTTCGACGGTTGGGCAGATACCGGCGGCGCAGCCCCCCTGAACAACTGGACACACATCGCGGTGACATACGACGGAACGAGCGCGGTGGCATATGTCAACGGGTTTCTCGCAAGGACCATTACGCCTGTGACCGGTCCGGTGGCTGTTACGAGCGGGACCCTGCGAATCGGATCCCGCGTCGGCTTGAGCCCATTGGGTCGCTTCATTGGGGCCATCGATGAAACGCAGATTTACAACCGCGCCTTGACCGCTTCGGAAATCAGCGCTATTGTCCGAGCCCAATCCGCGGGAGTCTGCAAGCCGGGCACTATTGTGAACGGCGCCAGCCGGAAAAGCGGTCCTCTTGCACCCAACAGCATTGCCTCCGTTTTTGGAATCGACATGGCTTCCGCCGGAGAAGCCACACTTCTGAGCGCTCCTCCGTCGAGCCTGGGAGGCGCCTCCATCATGATCACCGACAGCACCGGATCTCAATCGATGGCGCCCCTGGTCTCTACATCCGCTGGACAACTCGATTTCGTCGTTCCGGACGACGTTAGGCCGGGACCTGCGCAACTTCAGGTGCTGTCCTCCAACGGAGTCCAAACCGGCCTGTCGGCGCAGATTAAAGCAGCGGCGCCGGGGCTGTTCTCAGCGAACGGAGATGGCGCCGGTGTGGCGGCGGGGCAGGCAATTCGCCGATCCGCTGATGGAACGACCGTCACCGAGCCACTGTCCCGCTTCGACGCAAGATCCGCGCGCTACGTGCCTGCCCCTGTCAGCGTCGCGGGCCCTGGCGATCTTTTATACCTGAATCTCTATGGCACAGGAATTCGAGGTTATTCGAGCAGCCTGTCCGTCCAGGTGGGGGGACAACATGTCGGAATCGTGAAACTAACGCCTGACCCGGAATTCACGGGAAGAGACGTGATTCAGGTTGGTCCCCTTCCTAAAACAATGGCTGGACAAGGCGAGATGCCAATCGCCATTCAAGCCGACGACGCTACATCTAACAATGTGACTGTTGTGCTGTGCGATGGCGTGCGCTGTCGCTGAGAAGGGGCTGCCAACTCCCGTCACAGTTACGCCTCGCTGGGAGTCTTACAGACGGAGGATGAAATTAATGACACTCGTCTCCCGGCGGGCCGCCGCCAAAGGATTGTTTTATGGAGTGGTTGGCGCTTTCTCAGGGGCTTCTATTCTGCGAGCCGCGGAATATGGGCGAGCGCGGGACTTGGTCGCCCGGGTCCAGAGTGACCTGGGTCACGCTGCAGATTTCGTGGAAAAGAATGAGAAGGAACGGGAGCGCTATCGCAATGTCCAGCACAAGCTCTCGGAATTCGATCGCGGACTTCGGGCCGGTCATTTCGATCAGGGAAAACTCGATGACGCGATTGATGACCTCAAGAACGTTGTTAAGAACAACACGCTGGAATCTCACGATCGCGATCAACTGACAGCGGATCTCGCCGAATTGCGCACCATGCGGGACGTACATTAGCGGCTCGCATCGCAGGCCATCGCCTGCGACACCAATATGGCTCAAGAGCTCGCGAACGGGGGTGGCTCCCGCGAACCGCACCGTCGAACACTGACAATCCAGCATCTTCTGAGGCCTCATCGCAAGATGCTCGCGGTCGGTCTGTTTGCCGTCATCGGAGAGGGACTCGCCAACCTGCTGCAGCCCTGGCCCCTGAAGATAGTCCTCGACAACGTACTCAAGTCCCACGAGCTGCACGGCTGGCTGCAACCCTACATTGAAAGACTGGTCGGCACGGACCGCCTGGCGATGCTGGAATTCGCGGCCGTCGCTGTTCTGCTGATTGCTCTCCTCGACGCTGTTTGCACGTATACCGAAAAGTACATCACCACCAGCGTCGGTCAGTGGGTGATGCATGACTTGCGTCAATCGCTCTATCACCACATCCAGCGGCTCTCGCTGGCTTTCCACGATCAGAAAAAGACCGGCGATCTCATTGGCCGCGTCACCAGCGACATTGACGCCATACAGAGCTTTATCACCTCCGGCATGCTCGGCGCGTTGATCAATAGCCTCACGCTCGTCGGCATGGTTGGAGTGATGCTGTACATCAACTGGCGGTTTACGTTAATCGCACTCTCCGTGGCGCCGATCCTGTTCGCGGTCGTATACAGCTATACCCGTCGCATTAAGAAGGCCTCACGCGAAGTCCGCAAGAAGGAAGGCGAGATTGTCTCCGTCATCCAGGAGGTCTTGACGTCTATTCGCGTGGTGAAGGCGTTCGCTCGCGAGGAATATGAAGAGAAGCGACTCCAGGAGGAAAGCCTCGAAGGCATTGAGATCGCCCTGAGAGCCCGGGGTTTGAAGGCGAAACTGGCGCCGCTGGTAGACATCATCGTGGCCATCGGGACCGCGGCGGTGTTGTGGGTCGGTGGCAGGATGGCTCTCGCCGGTACGCTCTCAGCCGGCTCCCTCATCGTCTTCATCATGTACCTCAGCAAGATGTACAAGCCCATGCAGGAGCTGTCGAAGATGACGGATGCCTATTCGAAGGCTTCCGTTGGATACGAACGCATTCGCGAAGTGCTTGAAACCGAGCGCGAAGTGCAGGACCTGCCGGGAGCGCGTGTAGCCCCCGTCTTTCGCGGTCGGATTGAATTCGAGAACGTCAGCTTCGGCTACACGGCTGACAACCTGGTGCTCTCGGACTTTAACCTGACCATTGAGCCTGGACAGTTGGCCGCGTTGGTCGGTCCCAGCGGCGCAGGTAAAACCACCACCATCAGCCTGATTCCGCGCTTCTACGACCCGATTTCCGGGGTGGTCCGCATTGACGGGACTGATGTCCGGCGCTTCCTGCAGCGGTCGCTCCGGAAGCAGATGAGTTTCGTGCTGCAGGAGACGTTGTTATTCCACGGCACCGTCTGGGCCAACATCGCGTACGGAAAACCGGAAGCAAGCCGCGCTCAGATTCTTCATGCCGCGGAACTCGCCAATGCGCATGAGTTCATCGAGAAAATGCCGCAAGGGTATGACACCATCGTCGGGGAGCGCGGCCTTACGCTTTCGGGCGGCCAGCGGCAGCGGATTGCTATCGCTCGGGCGATTATCCGCGACACCCCGATCCTCATCATGGACGAGCCGAGTTCGGGCCTCGATTCGTCATCGGAAAAGCTGGTTTTCGAAGCCCTGGACCGCATGATGGAAGGGAGAACCTCCATCGTAATTGCCCACCGTCTTTCGACGATTTGCCGCGCCGACGTCATCTTCGTCGTGCGCGACGGCCAGATCGTCGAACGCGGCAAGCACGAAGAGCTGCTCCAGAATGGAGGGCTCTATGCCGAGCTATACGAGCTTCAATTCCGCAACGAGGAAAGCCTCGCCCAGCAGCATATCTGATTCTTTGAATACCGGTGAAGATAAGGTGGGGCAGGCGGTTTCGCCTGCGCGTTTACGGTGAGGTCCAAAGGCAGGCGAAACCGCCTGCTGCACCCTGTTCCTGAAAACCAACACCTGCTACATCGTGTACAACTCCGCGATCCGGGCTTCAATGATCTGAGCGAACGCTTCCAGTTCGTCGGGCGGATACCCCCCGGCCCGAAACGCATCGCGAATCTGCTCATGCGATAGCCGCGAAAGCAATTGCCCGATCCAGCGGACGTCATCACGCGGAATATCCTTGCCAATCCACTCCAGCTTGACCCGATGCAGGAACTGGTGCGGATTCGCGCCGGCGACGATCATGGCGGGGCGATTCGGCACTTCAAAATCGATCCTGTCGGAATGCTCCGATCGAATGAACTTGGAGTGTGCAAACGACTCCAGGTTCCCCTTCGATTTCTCACGGGTCCGGTCTAACCCCGAAGTTCCGAAGCTGGCTCCCAGGTCGCTGATCAGGTAAATCTTCTCCGGGGGGTTCTTCTGAAAGTAGATCGCATTGTTGACATCCTTCAGATCCCAGTTATTGATGAGCGCCATCATGACACGCAAGCCGTTGAACTCCCGCGTGCCAACGAACGGATTGTCGGCCCACTTCCATTCGCCGAGCTTCTTCTCACCCTTGCCGTGCGCCTTCAGCCGCACATCGTAAACCTGGCCAATAGGATCCACCCGGCTTTCACCGCGGTGCAGCTTGGACATGTTTTCCACCGGCAGCGCGGTCATGAAATAGTCATCCGTGACAAAGTATCCGACGGCCCAGACGAGCCGTGAAGCCACGGTCTCGGGACGCGCCTCTTCCCCCATCTTCACCGTCCACTTGACGTTGTTGGCATCCTGAACGATGAACTTGGGATTGCTGCCGTGCTTATCTTCTTCGACGAACGTAAACGGCCCCGCAGGTTCATGTTCCTTGCCGCCAGAGCCGTAGAAAAGGTTTCGTGTCGCGAGATCTGTCGGCTCCTGCCAGAGGACCGGCTTGGCATTCGCAGTAATTTCTCCCTTTGCCGAGTCTTCCTTCTCGTGTTTTTTTCCTCCTTGCGCACTCGGCACGCAAAGAACCACTGCTGCCACAACAAAGGTAAGTACCTTCAGAATCTTAGGCCTGCAGGTCTTCTTCATCGAATTGGCCCCCCGCGTGAAGTAGCAAGAGCGATGCCACGTATTCCAAGGCTTTTCGGAACAGAGGTCAAACAGTGAAACTGCTGGTGCAGCCACAAGACGGTGTCTTGCCCGTGATTCAGGGCATCAACCGCGCGAAACACAGCGTCGAGATCGTCATCTTTCGTTTCGATCACCGCGAAATCGAGCGGGCGTTGGCGGCCGCCGTAGGCCGGGGTGTTTTTGTTCATGCGCTCATTGCATACACGAATCGAGGCGGCGAAAGAAACCTGCGCAAGCTCGAAATGCGTCTGCTCGCGGCCGGCGTGACGGTGGCCCGCACGGCCGACGACCTGGCCCGCTATCACAGCAAATTCCTGATCATCGACCGCAAAGAGCTGTTCGTACTGGGTTATAACTTTACCTACCTGGACATCGAGCATACCCGCAGTTTCGGAATCATCACTAGAACGCCGAAGCTTGTCAGCGAGGCAGTGCGCCTGTTTGAAGCCGACACGAAACGGCAGCCCTACACTGGTGGACAACCCGGTTTCGTGGTCAGTCCTGTGAATGCCCGAAACCAGCTCGCAGCGTTCATACGGGGGGCCAGGAAGCAACTTCTGATCTACGATCCCGAAATCAGCGACGACTCCATGATTCGGATCCTCGACGAGCGCGCCAAGGCCGGTGTAGAGATTCGCATCATCGGGCGGCTGCCGCGCGCCAGCGCAAAGCTGTCCGTTCGAAAACTGGGTTACATACGACTGCACACCCGCACATTGATTCGGGATGGGCAGCAGGCATTCATCGGCAGCCAAAGCCTTCGCGAGGTCGAATTGGCTGCTCGCCGTGAAGTGGGCATCATCTTCCGCGACAAAAAGATTGTCGCCCGGATAATGAAGCTGTTTGAGGAAGACTGGACCGCGAGCGGAAAACAACTCGAAACTTCCGAAGCGGACATGGAGCCCGTGGCCCAAGTCGCCAAAAGAGTGGCAAAAGCCATCACAAAGGATCTACCTCCCGTCACACCCGTTTTGCAGGTCATCGTTCGAGAACTCGGCGGAGATACGGCTAAGCTGGACCTGGACCCCAAAGAAGTCGAAGAGACCGTCAAGGACGCGGTAAAGGAGGCGGTCCGGGACGTCGTCCGCGACGTCGTGGGAAGTGTCGTGGAGCAGGATGGAGTCCCGATCTAGCCTTGTCCTTTTCACCTCGTAACAAAAGCTGCCAAAACCGTGTCCAACGTCCGTGAGTTTGGTGGACCTTCGGGGCGGGGCGCTACTGGTTTGGGCTCTTTGCGCGTACTGTTTAATGGGCTCCCAGGCAAAAGCCCAGGTGTCGGCATTTGAAGGCCGACCCATCGTGGATGTCCAGTTCTCTCCGCCGGCGCCGCTCGATCCGGCCGACCTGGCACGGGCCCAGACGCTCAGAAAAGGCGAGCCGCTGCACGCCGCCGACGTCGCGTTTTCTATCGATGCCCTCTTTGCCACCGGCCGTTTTGAAGACATTGTTGTCGAGGCTGAACCCTCCGGAAACGGCGTCATTGTTCGGTTCGTGACCAAGAACACGCGCTTTGTTGGCGGTGTCACAGTCGATGGCAAGGTTATGCAGCCGCCCAATCGAGGCCAGGTGGCGAACACGGCCCAATTCACGTTGGGCGGACCGTTCCGCGAAGAGGACGTGACTCATGCCGTCGATAGTATTCGACACCTCCTCCAAGCCAATGGCCTATACGATGCATCCGTAACTCCGGATGTCCAACGAGACGATAACTCCGATCTCGTTTTCATCCGCTTCCAGGTCAAGGAAGGCAAGCGCGCCAAGTATGAAATGCCGGTCATCTCCGGCGATACCAAGCTCTCCGACGCCACCATCCTGCGGGCTACGGGGTGGCGACTTCCCATCATCCACTGGTGGCGGCAGGTTACCGATTCGCTCACCCACAAGGGGGTGCAGGGGGTGTTGGGGAAGTACGCCCAGCAGGACCGTCTAACCGCGAAAGTAGAGCTTACGAAACTCGACTACGACGCGTCGCACCGGCGCGTGCAGCCGAACCTGAACATCGACGCCGGCCCCAAGGTGACGGTCAAAGCCGTAGAGACGAAGGTCTCCAAGCGAGTCCTCAAGCGCTATGTGCCGATTTTCCAACAGCACGCCGTCGATAATGATCTGCTCGTCGAGGGCAAGCGCAATCTGCGCGACTACTTTGAGAACCAGGGCTATTACGATGCCGAGATCGATTTCCGTGTGCAGGGCCCGCAGAACGATCTCGAAACCATCGAATACGTCATCGCCCGCGGTTCGCGTTTCAAGCTCGTGCGCGTTGACATCGCCGGCAATAAATACTTCGACACCGAGACCATTCGCGAGCGCATGTTCATGGCTCCTGCCTCCTTTCTCCGGCTGCGCCATGGCCGCTACAGCGAGGCATTCCGCCGCAAAGACGAAGAGAACGTTGCGAATCTCTACAAGGCAAATGGATTTCGCGACGTCAAGGTAACTTCCACCGTTGACCGCGACTATCAGGACAAACAAGGCGACATGGCCGTCACCCTAAAAATCGATGAAGGCCCGCAGTGGGTGGTCGACAATGTCGCGATGGAAGGTGTCTCGCAGATGAAAGAAGCGGACGTGACGTCACAACTCGCGTCAGCCGACGGCCAGCCGTTTTCGGAGGTGAACCTCGCGGCCGATCGCGAGCATGTCCTGACTTACTACTACAGCCACGGTTTCCCCGCGGCGAATTTTGCCGCCAAATGGCAGCCAAGTGGCACGCCCAATCATGTGAACGTGGTTTACACGGTCACTGAGGGAAGCCGACAGTATGTACGCGACGTAAAGATTTCCGGCTTGCGAACAACCCGTCCGCACCTCGTCCAGCAGGCGATGACCCTCAAAGCCGGCGACCCCCTGTCACCGGTCGAGCAGACCGAGATTCAGAAGGCCCTTTATGATTTGGGCATCTTTGCGCGCGTCGACACGGCGATCGAAAACCCCGACGGCGATACCGACCACAAGTACGTTCTCTATCACATCGAAGAGGCAAACCGCTATAACATCGCCGTTGGCGTCGGAGCGCAGGTGGCCCGCTTCGGCACGCCCAGCAACACGAGTCTCGCGGCGCCGACGGGGACAACCGGCTTTAGCCCTGAATTTTCACTCACTGCCACCCGTCTGAACTTTCTCGGCATGGGTCACATGGTCACTCTTCGAGGTCTCTATTCCTCGATCGAGAAACGTGGATCCATAAGCTACCTGCAGCCTCGATTTCACAACATCGAAGGCCGCAATGTCACCTACTCGCTGGTGTACGATAACACCCTCGATGTCCGCACGTTCGCCTCGCGGCGCGAGGAAGCCTCCGTTCAGGTTTCGCAGCAGTTCAGCAAGAGCCTCAACGGGCTGTTCCAGTTCGCCTATCGGCGCGTCAGCGTGAGCAGCGTCATAATTCCAGTACTTTTGGTTCCGCAAATATTGCAACCGGTTCGCCTGGGCATGCTATCGGCGCGATTGGTGCAAGACCGCCGTGACAATCCGGCCGATCCGCACAAAGGGATCTACACCACCGTCGACCTCAGCATGACCGGCAGATTCCTCGGTTCCCAACGTAGCTTCGGACGGGCGCTGGTACGCAATGCAACCTATTACTCCCTGACCAAAAACCTGGTCCTCGCCCGGCAGACACAGTTCGGCTTGATACAAGCCTATGCGGCTCCCCCGGGGATTAGTGCCGCTGAATCCGTTCCCTTGCCGGAGCGGTTCTTTGCGGGAGGCGCGGACTCCTTGCGCGCATTCCCGTACAACCAGGCGGGGCCTCGCGACCTTGGGACCCCGCTTGTTTCCGGCGGCATGGCCAGCGCGCCCACCGGCTTCCCTCTGGGCGGAAATGCTCTGTTCATCAATAACGTCGAGATGCGCTTTCCGTTCATCGGCGACAACATACAGGGCGTGTTCTTTCACGACATGGGCAACGTCTACAGCTCGATCGGGAATCTGTCTCTGCGCTTCAGCCAGAAAAACCTGCAGGATTTCGATTATGCGGTGCAGGCGGTAGGCTTCGGAATCCGCTACCGTACGCCGGTCGGCCCGATCCGCCTCGATCTGGCTTACAGCATCAACCCACCTTCTTTCGTAGGCTTCAGCGGGACGCCGGTGCAATTGTTGCAGTGCAACCCGGGCCTCCCGAGCTCCCAGTTGCCAGGCTACTGTCAGCCCACTCAGCAGAACACCGGACATTTCCAGTTCTTCTTCTCCATTGGGCAGGCCTTTTGATATGCGACGCCTGACCTGCATCGCTCTGTTCCTCGTGACTGCCGCATCGAGCGCTGTAGTGCTCGACCGCATTGCGGTGATCGTCGGAAAGCACGTCGTCAAGGAAAGCGACATCGAGCGCGATATCAGGCTGACCGACTTTCTAAACAACACACCACTCACGATCACGCCGCAGGCCAAGCACGACGCAGCGGAGCGTCTGATTGACCAGGAATCCATCCGTCAGGAGATCGCCACAGGCGACTATCAGCGCGCCTCCGACACGGATACCTCAACGCTCGAGTCGCAGCTTGTCAAAGATCGCTTTGGCGGCTCGGAAGCACGGCTGCATGCTGCTCTGACGCGCTATGGGCTGACGCCGGAACAACTACACGAACGACTCCTGTGGCAACTCACGGTTCTACGCTTCATCGATCAGCGTTTTCGCGTCGGTGTGTTCGTGTCGGACGACGAGGTCCGGACTTACTATGACCAGCATAAGGCCGAATTTCAGCGCAAGAATCCCAAGGCGACATATGAATCGCTTGAGAAGGGGATTCGCGATTCTCTGGAAGGTCAGCGGGTCAACGAGAACTTTGAGCAGTGGTTGAAACAGGCGCGAAACCGCAATCGCGTCGAATATAAGCAGGAAGCATTTCAATGAGCCGTCCAAGAAAGATTCTTCTCGGCCTGGGCATCGGGGTGGTTGGGTTGATTGTGGTTGTGTTCACGGCCGTGTTCGCGATCGCGCCTACGGATTGGTTTCGCGACTACGTCAAGGAAAAAATCATCACTTCAACCGAAAGCAGCATGGGCGGCAAGGTTGAACTGAGCTCGTTCTCGTTTGACCCGGCACATCTGCGGGCCATCGTGACGGGATTCGTCATCCATGGCAATGAACCGGCTGGGGCGGCGCCATTCTTCCGGGTGGCGAGGCTCGAACTCGATCTTCGTTTGTTCACCAGCATTCATCACCTCCTGGATATCCGGTACCTGGGCGCCGACCATCCTGAAGCAAACATCATCGTTCTGCCCGATGGCCGCACGAATATTCCGACGCCGCAGCAGCGCGCTACCGGCAAGCCGCCGCTCGAAACCGTGGTGGACCTGGCAATCGATCACTTCAATCTCGAAAACGGCTTCGTCGCTGTCGCTTCCCAGAAGCAGGAGCTCAACCTTCGGGGCAATAATCTCCGTGCTGAATTCTGGTACGACATGATGAAGCAGGGGTATCATGGCGACGTTTCCTTCGATCCCCTCTACATTGCTTCGGGCCGGAACACGCCGGTCGATTTCAACATTAAGCTGCCTCTCGCCCTGGAGAAGGACCGAATCGATGTACACCAGGCACAAATTACGACACCCGCGTCGGCCCTCGTCATTGAAGCATCCATCGAGAATCTTCGCGACCCTAAGGTTTCGGCGCACATCAACGGCCACCTGGCCGTAGCCGATCTGAAAAACGCTGCGAACCTGCCGGTCGCCATCGATGCCCGCGGGATTCCGTCATCGGTCGACCTGGACGGCAACGCAACCATCGCTAGCAACGTGATTCAGGTGACCGGGCTGCGCATGGGAATTGGGCAATCCAACCTCGAGGCCTCCGGGACGCTCAAAGGCCCCGGCGGAAGCGCTCTCGAATTCAAGAGCCGCCTGTCGTTGGATGAACTCGCACGCCTTGCGAAGCTCACGGAAGAACCTCGTGGCACAGTTCTCCTGAACGGGACGGCAACCCTGGACGCGAGCAACAATTATCACGTCAAGGGCAACGTCCAGGCGGAGAACGTGTCGTTCAAGCAGGGAATTCAGCGATTCTCGGGCGTCAACCTATACTCCGCCTTTGACGTGGTGCCGAACGATGTCAGCCTCGAGGGCATGAAGCTTCGCGCGTTTGGCGGCGAACTCACCGGCAACGCTTCGCTGCAGGATGCTTCGAAGTACCGCCTCGATGCGCAGCTCAAGTCTTTGGACACCCGCACGGTGGCGGCTGCGTTCGGCGAGAAGCAATTGCCCTACGACGGCATTATCTCCGGGCCGATTGAAGCCGCCGGCGATCTTAAATCTCCGGGGATGCGCAGCCTGACCGGCGCGGCGAAATTATCGATCTCGCCCGGGCCGCATGGCGTTCCTGTGTCCGGGCGTCTGAATGCCAGCTACAGCGGGGCGACGAACGGCGTCCGCGTCGAAAACTCCTTCATCGCGCTGCCGCACTCGCGGTTGGAATTGAGCGGCGAACTGGGCCGGCAGTTGAATCTTGCCCTGACAAGTACGAATCTGAACGATCTTCTGGCGGCGGCATCCCCGAGTTCGAAGCCGGACGTTGCCCTCAATGGCGGCCAATTAACGTTTACCGGAGCCGTCCTGGGCAGTGTCGCATCGCCACACATTGGCGGCCATCTCGCCGTGAGCCGGTTCACGGTAGAGGGCCGGCAATTCGATCAACTGAGCGCCGACGCCACCGCGGGCGCCTCCGGAGCGAACATCAGCAACATCAGCCTGACACGCGGTAGCATGCAAATCCAGGGCTCGTCGTCGGTCGGGCTTAAGAACTGGAAAGCGCCTCCGAGCGCCCCGCTGTCCCTCAACGCCACCATCCAGAATGGCGACCTCGCGGACCTGATGGCGTTGGCCGACCAGAATCCATCAGGCTATTCCGGAACGTTAAGTGCAAATGTTCGCATCGGCGGCACTATCGGAAACCCCGTCGGATCGGCCACCCTGGTCGCGACCAAGGGCACGCTCGACGGTGTGGCCTTCGATCGCGTTGGAGCCCAGGTGGATCTCAGCGATCAACTTATCACCGTATCGAATGCTTCCCTCGAATCGGGGGCAAGCCGCATCAACTTGACCGCAAGGTTTGAGCACCCCCGCGACAGCATGACGACTGGCCGCCTGCAGGCCCATGTCGATGCCACCCCGACAGATCTCTCGCAAATTCCCCAGCTCCAGAAAGAGCGGCCTAACACCGGCGGCACCGTGCAAGGGAACGGCGATCTCGTTGCCACTCTGTCGAAGGAAAAGGTGGGCAACGAGGAGCAAACCAAATTCGACATCGTAAGCGTCAACGCCGATGTCTCAGCACGCGGCCTCCGATCCGAGGGACAGACCTACGGCGATGCGACGTTGAGTGCGCGCACCAGCGGAAATACGGTCCAATACAATCTGACGTCGAATTTCGCCGGCTCGAACATCCACGCGACCGGCAATACCCAGTTGACCGCCGACTACCCCACCACGGCGGATGCGACCCTGAGTAACCTGCCTGTAGAACGCGTTCTAGTGCTGGCGCATCAGACGGACATTCCCGCGACGGGCATGCTGTCGGGTACGGCGCATTTCTCCGGAACGACAACCAATCCGCAGGGCAATGTGGACCTGGATCTCGCAAAAGCTGTTGTCTACGACGAGCCGATCGATCACGTCCATGCGCGCCTAACCTACCTCGAGAAGAGCATCGATGTGCCGCAACTCCAGATTGCCGCCGGGCCGTCGCACATCGACCTCAGTGCGCATTACGACCATCCAACCGGCGACCTCGAATCCGGCAATTTGCAATTCCATGTCAGCAGCAGCAAGCTCGACCTGGCGCGGATCAAGAATATCGAGGAGCGTCGGCCGGGTATGGGCGGTACGCTCGAACTGGCCGCCAATGGTGACGCCGACATCCATAAAACCGGGACCCGTGTCGTGCTCCGCACCGTGAACGCCGACGTTCACGCCCGCAACCTTTCCGTTCAGAAGAAGAACTTCGGCAATATCGATCTGACTGCGAACACGGCCGCCAACGGCGTCAACTTTGCGCTCGACTCCAATCTGGCCGGCTCCGCTATCCACGGTAGCGGCATTGCCCAGTTGACGCCTGACTACCCAATCGACGCGAAACTAACCTTCAGCAACGTGACCTGGAACCGCTTTTACGATCTGCTCGGCTCCCCCAGTGGCGAGCCGCCGAGCTTCGACGCAGTCGCCGAAGGGCAAGTGCAGGTTCGAGGGCCTGTCATGAATACGGACGCCCTGGCGGGAACGGTCGAGTTGACCAAGCTTCAGGCCACCAACATTTCCCGAACCGCTCGCCCCGGGAACGCAACCTTCATCCAGAACCAGGGGCCGGTTGTGGTGGCGCTGGATCATGGCGTCGTTCGTATTCAGCAAGCGCACCTGAGCGGTCAGCAGACCGATCTCGAGGCATCCGGCACAGTGCCGCTAAACGGCCAGCCAATGGCACTGGCGCTAAACGGAAGCATGAATCTGGCTGTGCTTCAGAACTTCGACCAGGACATCACATCTTCGGGTAGTGTTCTGCTCGCGACAACCGTACGCGGCACGACGTCCAATCCCGCCATGAACGGCAGAATCGAAATTCACAATGGAGCAGTGAATTACGCCACGATATCCAATGGAATTTACAACGCAAATGGGACGATTCAGTTCAACGGGAACAGTGCTTCGCTTCGCAATCTGACCGCCGAGTCTGGAGGCGGGAAGGTGACGCTCAGTGGGTTCTTTGCGATGACCGGTTACAAATTTGGACTGCGTGCAAATGCCTCCAACGTGCGAGTCATCGTGCAGCAAGGCGTCAGCGTCGTCACGGACAGCAACATCAACATTACCGGTTCCACGAAGGCGAGCGTCGTGTCGGGAACCGTGACCATCGATTCGGTGACGTACGCGCCCCAAGCCGACTTGGGGTCCATGCTGACTCGCGCTGCTCCCCCCATACAATCCCCCTCTACGCCGTCACCGCTGCTGGACAATATGAAAATCGACATCCGCGTTCGAAGTTCTCCGGCGCTTGCCGTCCAAGCGGCGGTCGCACAGAACATCCAGGCCGATGCCGATCTGCGCATCAGGGGCACGGCCGCAAACCCGGGCGTCCTGGGACGCGTGAACATCACCGAAGGTCAGTTGGCCTTCTTCGGCGCGACCTACACCGTCAACAACGGCTCCATTGCGTTCTACAATCCCATCCGTATCTCGCCCGTTCTGGATATGAGCCTTGAAACGCAAGCGCAGGGGGTCAAGGTGGTGCTGCGTGTGACGGGCCCCATCGACAACATGAAGCTGACGTATACCTCAGACCCGCCGCTGCAATTTCAGGAGATTGTGAGCCTGCTCGCCGCCGGGAAGACGCCCACATCGGACCCCACGCTGCTTGCGAATCAGCCCTCGCAGCCCCCGCAAGGCTTCCAGCAGATGGGCGAGTCGGCGTTGATGAGCCAGGCGATTGCCGATCCTGTCGCGAACCGCCTGCAGCGGGTTTTCGGCGTGACGCAACTGAAGATCAACCCGACATTCACGAGCGGGTCGCAGTTACCGCAGGCGTCCGTATCCCTGCAGCAACGCGTGAGTGACAACATCACATTCACTTATGTGACATCGCTGAATTCAGCAAACGCGCAAACGATCGATGTGGAGGTGACGTTAAGCCCGCAGTGGTCGGCAACCGCGACGCGCGACTACAACGGCATCTTCAGCATCAACCTGCTCTACAAGCGACAGATCCGGTAGCGCCACGTAGGGCATTACACAGCCCCGGCTTCTATGGAGCAGGTTGGACCTCACCGGAAACGCGCAGGCGAAACCGCCTGCGCCACCCTTCTAGTGTCCCGCTGCGTCCGCGTGCTTCTCCGCCGCCTCAATCCTCATGGCGTAGAACGTTCGCCACACGAATACCAGCGCAATGATCAGGAAAAGAGCGGAAAGCACGTGGCTGAGCCCGGTACCCTGGTCACGCGAGAGCGAAACCGCCAATTCGACAGCCAGCAAACCGAACAAGGTCGTGAACTTGATGATCGGGTTGAGCGCGACCGAAGACGTGTCCTTGAAAGGATCACCCACCGTGTCGCCCACTACCGTCGCCGCATGAAGTTCCGTGCCCTTCTGCTTCAGTTCCGTCTCCACGATCTTCTTGGCGTTATCCCAGGCGCCGCCGGCATTCGCCATGAAAATCGCCTGATACAGACCGAAGAGCGCGATCGAGATCAGGTAACCGATAAACAGGAACGGATCGGCAAACGAGAACGCCAGCGTTGCAAAGAACACACCGAGGAAGATGTTGAACATGCCCTTCTGCGCGTACTGCGTACAGATCTCGACCACTCGTTTACTGTCCTTAACGGACGCCTTCGTGGCGGTCTCCAAGTTGATGTGAGCCTTAATGAATTCGACAGCGCGATAAGCGCCGGTCGTCACAGCCTGCGTTGAAGCCCCTGTGAACCAGTAAATGATTGCGCCGCCGGTGATCAAGCCCAGCAGGAACGGCGGGTGCAGAATCGAAAGCTTTTCGACGTTCGCCGTTAGTCCGTTTGTAAGCGCTACGATAATCGAAAAGATCATGGTGGTGGCGCCGACCACGGCTGTCCCGATCAGCACCGGTTTCGCGGTTGCCTTGAAGGTATTCCCGGCGCCGTCATTTTCTTCGAGATTATCTTTCGCGCGCTCAAAATCGGGCTTAAATCCAAACTTCGATTGAATCTCCTGCGCCACGTTGGGAATCGTCTCAATCAGCGACAACTCGTAAACCGATTGCGCATTATCTGTCACGGGGCCGTAGGAATCCACCGCTATGGTCACGGGACCCATGCCGAGGAATCCGAAAGCAACCAATCCAAACGCGAACACCGCGGGAGCGACCATCAGTGTTCCCAGGCCTAAAGTGCTGACGCCGTATGCGGCCGCCATCAGAAGCAGCATCGCGAATCCCAGCCAGAACGCTGCGAAATTCCCCGCCACGAAGCCGGATAGGATATTCAGTGACGCGCCACCCTCGCGCGAGGATGTAACGACCTCACGCACGTGCCGCGATTCCGTAGACGTGAACACCTTCACCAGTTCGGGAATCACCGCGCCTGCCAGCGTTCCGCAAGTGATGACGCTCGACAACTTCCACCACAGCGAAGTGTCGCCGCCGAGATCTGGAATCATGAAGTACGAAACGAGGTAGGTGAGTGCGATCGAAACGATGGACGTCAGCCACACCAGGAACGTCAGGGGTGCTTCAAAATTGAACTTCGACGAGTTGCCGTACTTTGCTTTTGCGATTGCTTCGTTGACGAAGTAAGAGAGACCTGAAGAAACCACCATCATGACGCGCATAACGAAGATCCAGACCAACAGTTGCACCTGGACCATGGGGCTCTTCACCGCCAGCAGGATGAACGAAATGAGGGCGACGCCGGTGACGCCGTAGGTCTCGAATCCGTCCGCGCTCGGGCCAACCGAATCGCCCGCGTTGTCACCCGTGCAGTCCGCGATGACGCCAGGGTTGCGCGCATCGTCTTCCTTGATCCCGAACACGATCTTCATCAGGTCCGACCCGATATCGGCAATCTTGGTGAAGATACCGCCGGCCACGCGCAGCGCCGCCGCGCCCAACGATTCGCCGATTGCAAACCCGATGAAGCAAGGACCGGCATAATCGCCCGGAACGAATAACAGAATAAACAGCATGATCAGCAGCTCAACACTGATCAGCACCATGCCGATGCTCATGCCCGCGTGCAGCGGGATGGCATAGCAGGGGAACGGATTGCCTCGCAGGCTGGCGAACGCCGTCCGCGAATTCGCAAACGTATTGACGCGAATGCCGTACCAGGCGACACCGTAGCTGCCGCCGATGCCGATGATGCTAAATAACAGGATGATGATGACTTTTATAGCGTCGAAGTGCTGCAGGAACCCGAAATAGAATACGATGATCACGCCGATGAATATTTCGAGGATCAGGAGAAACTTGCCTTGTGTGAACAGATACGTCTTACATGTTTCCCAGATCAATTCCGACACTTCGCGCATCGACTCATGTACGGGCAGCCCCCGAAGCTGGACATAGGTGACCAGGCCGAACAACAGGCCCAGCCCGCAGAACAACAGGCCGAACATAAGCAGGCTGCGGCCGTTGATGCCGAAAAAGGTCGCCTGGCCAAGATCCGGTAGGATCAGGTGCGCTTCCCCGCCCGCAGTCCCGGGCTCCTGGGCAAAACTCTGCGCGGGCATGGCCAGCGATATCACGATGACCAACAGCAATGGAAACAACAGGTAACGGCTGAAGCGCCGGATCATCGACGCGGTAGGCGTGGACGCACTGTGCGGTTGCAAGTAAAATCCTCCAAAGGGTTTAGCTGATCGCGTGCCCGGTTCGGGCCTAAGCAAAAGCAGTTGGACCTGAAAGGCTCAGGTCAGCAATCCGTTACGATACCGCACACAAGCCAGGATCGCAAGGCACGGATATCTTTACAGTAACGCAATTCGCGGACCGAAATGTCGAGTCAGTACTACTGCTGCGTGTTTGATCATGACCGCACCCAGGCCGGCTTGCCGGGTAAGTGTGCCCTCATCGGATGGGGGATGGTTCGAGTGAATCGATGGCGGGTCAGGCTTACGACTCCTTTCCGGACGCCAGCTCCGAATCGAGGAGGATTTTCAAGTTTCGGCGCTGCCATTCGACCATTGAGACGATGTCGCTGTCGGACGCGATTCTACCCAGCAGTTGCCCCCTCACGAGCCTTTCGTCGCGGATTACGGGGTCTGGCCGATGTACCAGCGCGGTCAATGCCCGCCGGCCTAAACCCATTTTCCGTAGGTGGTCCCGTACGCGGTAGGCAACCAGGTTGCCACGAGAACGGAGCGCAAAACCGAACAAGAATTCGAATGGTTTCGCAGTATTTGTTTTGCCTGGCGGGTTAATGTGTAGCTGTAATGCGAGTACCTCGAGATCCGGGAAGTCAGGATCGAAATGATCTCGGAATGCGTTGATAATGTCCTGCTCTAAGCGCGTCAGCTTTCGCTCGAACTCGGTGGCGGTCCGCAGCGGGTCTCGAGGAATCACTACCTCACCTAAATCGAGCAGAAGCTTTTGACGGCAGAAGCTTTGAAACCGTGCGCCATAAGTGCAAGCGGCAACCGCCCAGGTGACGCGGAACATGCCGGACCGGGACCAGTGACGGAAGAGATTCATCCATCCGCGATTGTCTGGATGATCGCTATCTGAATCGAGCTTCAGGTCGAGATAAACACTCTCCATGATCTGTATTAATTGGGCGCAGAAGTAAAAACCCGCGCGCATTTCAGCTTCGGTGTGGGGAAGCCAGGAGTCGTCCTCGATTGGCTGCGGCAGCAACTCCGATTCTTCGCGGCGATTCGCATAATCCATTAGGGTCCGCCACTCGGGATAGAGCTGCTGGCTCAGGAACCGCAATGAGGGCGTGGTGCGCAGCCGGTCCCAGAAACGTTGGAGCTCGCGCGCCTGTTTGGTAAAGGATTTCTGAACGGCGGCGCTGGGGGCATACCACGTCTGGCGCAACTGCACTATGTAAAGAGCGCGCTCTTCAAGAGTTTGCGCAGCGATTCTGTCTTCCCCAAACGTCTTCAGTGCCAGGTGATGCCCCAGCTTGCGATAGCTCTCGAACTGGCTCTCGCTGAAAAACTGATCGCCCGTGGTTTGGTGCGGAAAGCTCGGATTCTTAAGCGCGTATTCGACAACATCCGCCTCCTCATCGCCCGTCAACGAACTCTTGATGTACACAATGGTCCCTCGTAACCGTTCGCCCGCTTCCTCGGACGGCGGATACCAGACATCGCCGATTACGCAATGCGTCTCGCTGCGGCGTTCCTTGGTCAGGTTGCGAAGCCTGTCGAGGTCGAGATCGATATCCACTCCGAAATCGATCCGGCACTTGCGAATGGCCATGCCCAGCCCTTCGAAGGAAAAATCGCCATCCTCTTCGCCGTCCACGAGAACTGTAAACCGGCAGCGTCGGCGGACCAGTTCGTAAAGGCCCATGTTGTCGAAGTGTCCGCCGTCGGATAAATAGACGTGGCCGCGCTCATCGTTTGACAGGCCCAGCAATTCGCAAAGGAGGTACCCGAGATTAAACGGCGGGCTGGACTCGCGCCATTTGTCGCGGAGAGGATTGCCGATCCACCAACCCAGGCGTACGTCGAAGATGGTCATCAGAAAGGCCATGGCCGGGGACGTGTGGTAGCCCCAGTTCGGGCTCGCAGCAGCACCCGAAATCGCCATGGCCGTGCCCAAATGAACGCCCGTGGTCGGATAGGCATAGGCGTCAGTCGGGCGATAACTCCGCCGTTCCTGGCCGTCGGTCGTATCTCGGCTATGGAATCCGCTGTAGAGCGGCGTGAATACAAAGGATGAGGCCTTGCGCTCTTGAAAAGCGAGATCCTCGCCGGTGCTGAGATTGATCGCGGTGTTAATGATCGGGTAAGGGCCGCTGTAGAGGTGTTCCTTCGGCTTGAAACGCGCTAGCGGAACGTCATCTTCAAAATCCAGGCCGGTGAAGGGGTTTGGCTTTCGGTCGGCCCGGTTCGAAGCACCAAGATAACAGCGGATTAAGCGGTTCCGGTAAAAATGGTGCATTGAGAACTCGTTGATATCCACTCTCCATGCCAGCAACAGCATGATGCCTGCCGCGACGGCGATGTCTATGAGCAGCCACCATTGCGTTGACCCCATGTGCTCCATAAGCTTCCAGTAACCCGTAAAATCGGGCGCCTCATCGAAGTTCCACATCGCGACGGTGTCGCAGCCCCACGCCTCTGGTGGGGAGTGCAACGCTCCGCAGGTTTCGAACGCGAGCAGCGAGTGCGAGGCGTAGGATGTCAGGAGCAGCAAGCCGCCAATAAAAGCGTAGGGCGCAATCCTGATAAGGAACTCGAGCTTGGATGACGTTTCGCTCGCAGCATCGGATTTCTTGCCGCCGGTATTGCGACTCTTTGCAGCCGTCAGGCCGGCTATGGTCGTCAAGATCCAGCCGACGGTGATGGTATCGGTCAGCCACGTAGGAAGCTTGTGGGCCGCCCAAGCGAACAGGTAAGGCCCGTATAGGGCCAATAGCATCCAGGCGCCCCAACCCAGGGCATAGATGCCCAACCATGCCCCCAGGCGGCTCCACCATTCGCGACGGTCATCCGGAAACGCGCGGCCGGTCAGCCCTAAGAACAGGACAACGGAGAGAGTTGTCGCCACGCCCATTAAAAGCGGCGCCCAGGCCATGGCGGCAAATGCGCCGAATGCGGCTTCGGGCCGATGAGCCCAATCCCCGATTGCGAGATTGAGTCCGTAGAACAGCGCGCCGGCGAATTCGCCGCAGACCAGGGAAATGATGCCGAGTGTGAGCCAGGGAGCCGTGCGCTGTATCCCCGTGACCGACCGCACGACTCGGCCTTCTTCATTCCAGTAACACCATTTGTAACCCGCAACCGCCCCGACCACCCAGAATGCGATGGCAAAGACAACACTGGTGATAAGCAGTGCAATGGTCGGGTGCGGCTCCAGTAGCTTGTTCTGACCAAATTGAAAGGCCGCGCCGCACCAAGCCGAAACCAGAAGCGGGATGATGATCCGTTTCTGAATCGCTCCTTGCCCGTCTGGCCCCGGCTTGGGATTGCTGGAGTCTTCACGTTGCGGAGCTCGAAAATGTTGGAGATTTCGCGCGATGAGACGCCCGCTGAAGAGAATGATGACGAGCGCCACGCCCAAGGCCGGCCAGGCGTAATGCGCGGTGAACAGGAACATCCTCTGTAGCAACCGGGGCAGAAGAAGCACAACCACAAACGCGGGAATTATGATTCCGAGATTCAGGAGAATATTACGGAGCCAGATCGCGAGCAGTGTCCAGGTATCGGCGCTGAAAAAGCCGAGTTGTGGTGTCAAATAGTTGCTGAATCTTCGCAGGAAAGTGATCGGCTCCTGGGGTGCGCTGCCGGGAGGCGCGGCGTCACAGGGCGATAGCTGCTGCGCGACTGCGTGAATGTCGAAGCGCTTGATCCAGCCGCTGAGCCACGACCCGATATAGCCGCCGCCGGAGACCGTCGACAGATAGTCGAACCAGGGAAGAAGCCCGAGTTGCGCCAGTCCCTGCAGGACCCCCAGGCACACGGTTGCGCTTCGAATGCCGCCTCCCGAGAAGGCGAGACCCATCAGGAAAGCGGTATCAGCTCGTTCAGCGACGCTGCCTCCGTCATCGAATGCCGGCCCATTAATATTCCGGCACTCCTTGCCCCGCGAAAACGTGATCTGGTCCAGTTCCTGCCGGAACAACTCTTCGAATTTGACGGACTGCTTTTCGAGATGATCGCGCCAATCGTCCTGTAGCGCTTTTACAACAAGAAAAAACGTATCGTTTCGAAGATCGGGAGGCGCTTCTGTCCGGGCCGCAACAACAGCGGAACGGATTTTGGCACGGTCCGGATTTTCGGGAGTCCGCGGCGGTTCGCTGATGTCAGGAATTAACGTGGCCGCGAGGTTGAGCAGGTCCGGATCGGAATCAAGCAGCAACGACACGGCCGGTGCCATGTGTTCGCGCGAGATTTGCTGCCTGATCGCATCCGGAGCCGGGCAGCCGGAGAAGAGCCGCAGCCAGGTCTTAGCGCGCTGGAATTCGCCAGGGCTTTGGAACTTCTGAAAAAGCGTCGGATTACGTTCGTACTTCTGCAAAATGGCGTAGATTCGGTCCGCAATGCCCGGGCGATGTGGCGAGCGAAACATCGTATTTGGAAGATTATATACGGAAAAGCTACGCGGCAGGAGACAACGGTGGATGAAAACAAGGTGGCGCAGGCGGTTTCGCCTGCGCATTTCGGGTGCTGTCCAAAGGCGGGCGAAACCGCCTGCTGCACCTTTCCACACGTGAACCGCGCGGCGCGTTTTCGGCCGGCACCCTCACCGGGGACGTTTCTTAGCGCGATGCTTCGCGGCCTTTTGCATGAACTCAGCGATCTTTTCGAACTGAAATGCTCCCAAAAACGGCTTCCTTGCAGCAGGCCAGTTTTCACGGTCCTCCCACGCCTTGATCCCCGCCTCCTTGAGCACAGGGTCGCCACCGTTCGAACGCTCAGACAACTCCAGCCACCGATCTAATAGCGACTGGGCGCGGACGCCGGCAGGATCGTCGCCCGGAGCGTCGCGAACTTCGAGGAAGAGTTCGTGCCAGGCGGCCGCAATCTGAGCGCGCTCCTCGGGAGTACGGAGAGAGAGCTTCGCCCAGGCCTCGTCCGTGTAGTATTTCTTCCGGTGAGCAGCAATGGCTGTTCCAATGAAGGCCACAAGAGCCTCGACGTTATACTTTGCTATGCCTTGCTGCCACCGCTGCGGCCAGTGTTGATGATCAGCCCAGGCCTTGGTTCCACCCGCCAGGACTTCAGGGTCTCCGCCGGAGTCTCGCGCGGAGAGTTTCAACCACCTCTCGGCTAGTGCCTGAGCTCGATCGCTTGCGGGATCCTCCCCTAGCGCCTTTTCCACGTCACCGAAGAGCTCGATCCAGTCCTTGGAAGGTCCTTCCTCGTAAGCGCGCCGGCGCTTCTCCCAGGCTCCCTCGGTGAAGTACTGCTTCATCGCGTCCATATCTAGTTCCATGCCGATCACCTCGATTAGTTTTTTGAGAATGGCAGGATCTGCCGTCTGGCCGGGTAGCATGGTCTTTTCGACGTCCGCGATTGCCGCGATGGCCCCAGATAGTAGACTGCGCTTGTGCTCCAGGGCCTGGCGCTGTCGACGCAAGGCTTCAGCCAGGCCGAGAGCGGCCTGATCCAGCATGATCCTGATTTCTTTGAGAGGAAACCCGAGATACCTGAGCGCGACGATCTGTTCCAGCCGTTCCAGATCGCGTTCAGAATACAAACGGTATCCGGCGTCTGTCCGGCGGGGCTGTAGAAGTCCCAGCCGATCGTAATGACGCAGGGTCTTGACGGTGACGCCTGCGAGTGCGGCAAATTCCTGGATGCGATACGACTTGCTCAATTCGGGCTCTCAATCGCATGCTCAGGCCTGACCTTAGGGCCGAGTCAACGGTTATTTTAGACGCCCGCCATCGACGGGTGTAACGCCCCGGCCGCGGCAGCCGACCGGCGCTCTGCCAGCCAGGCCTGCCATTTCGCGAGACCGACTCCGGTGAGGCAAGAGGTCTCGACAATGTCGATCCCTGGATTGATCTGCCGTGCGTTTCCCCGCGCCCGCTCCACGTTGAACGGCACGTATGGCAGCAAATCCATCTTATTCAGGACCATCAGGTCGGACTTATGGAAGATGCCGGGGTATTTTAACGGCTTATCTTCGCCTTCGGTCACGCTCAGAACGACGATCTTCGATGCTTCGCCCAGGTCGTAGCTCGTCGGGCACACTAAGTTGCCAACGTTCTCGATGAACAACAGCTCGAAATCGTCCAGGTCCCAGTCTTCGATCGAATGCTCGACCATGCGCGCGTCCAGATGGCAGGCGCCGGCCGTCGTGATCTGTTTCACCGGGAAGCCATATCGCGCCAGCCTGCGCGCGTCATTGTCCGTCTGAATGTCGCCCGTCAGAACCCCAACGGGTGTTTCTTTCAGGAAATCGGCAAGCGTCCGTTCGAGGAGCGACGTCTTGCCGGACCCGGGAGAGCTGATGAAATTCAAACACAGAATTCCCCGCTTCTCGAACTCCTCGCGCAGCCGCGCGGCGATCCGATCGTTCTCGCTCAGAACTTTTTGTTGCAATGGTACGCGTTCCATTTAGTCTTCCAGTTCCACGAAACTCACTTCCAACTCGTCGCGCGAGCCTGTCTCGATATCCAGCACGACAGGTTCATAAGCGGTGCCTTTCACGAGCACCTCGAAGCAGAACGAAAGCGAGGACGGGTCGATACCGGCCAACCCACCCAGCCGCATTCCCACCTTCGTCACACGGGTCCCGGGGTGCTTTTCCGCTTCCTTCTGTATCACCTCGAACACCGAAGTGGCAATGCCCATCTCGTGCATGGAATTCTCCCCTCAGCAAATTCTCGGCAACTGTTCGCCCGCGAGCATGTCCACGATTCGAGTCGTCCCAAACAGGGTGCGCATCGTGACCAGACCGGGCTTCGATTCGATTACTTTGCCAATCACCTCGGCTCGCTTGCCGAGCGGATGGCGGCGCATGGCGGCGACGATCGCATCCGCGGCTCCAGCCTCGACGATCGCGACGAGTTTGCCTTCATTGGCGACGTACAAGGGGTCGAGGCCGAGCATCTCGCAGGCCCCGCGAACCTCTTCGCGGATGGGGATGGACCGCTCGTCGATGGTGATCCCCACTCCCGATTGTGCCGCGATTTCGTTTAGCGTGCTGGATAGCCCTCCGCGGGTTGGATCGCGCAGGCAGCGAATGGCGGCGCAGCTGTTTTCGCCTGCGCACATTTCCTCAACGAGCGTATGCAAAGGAGCCGAATCGCTCTCAATCGGGCCTTCAAATTCCAAACCCTCGCGTTCGGAGAGAATCGCGATGCCGTGATCGCCGATGAAGCCGCTAAGAATGACCGCGTCGCCAGCCCGGGCCTTATTGGCCGACAATTCCAATCCCTTACGTACGAGTCCGAGGCCGGTGGTATTGATAAATAGGCCATCACCGCTCCCCTTCTCAACAACTTTCGTGTCGCCGGTCACCACCTGCACGCCCGCGGCAGAGGCCGCCGCAGCGAGCGAACGCGTTATCCGGCGCAGTACATCGAGCGGTAAACCTTCTTCGAGGATGAACGCCGCGCTGAGGAACAAGGGCCGAGCTCCGCCCATCGCAAGATCATTAATCGTCCCGTGGACCGCCAGCGACCCGATGTCTCCGCCCCGGAAGAACAGCGGCTTCACGACAAACGAATCGGTCGTAAACGCGAGCCGAGTGCCGTTGACTTCGATAATCGCCTGGTCATCCAGCTTGCCCAGAATCGGATTTGCGAACGCCGGAAGAAAAATGTCCTGTATCAGCTCCGCGCTGAGTTTCCCGCCGCTGCCGTGGCCTAGAAGAACCTTGTCTTTGGCCGGGAATGCAGTGGGGCACGTCATGATACGCACACCAGGTTGCGCCGGTACGTGTAATACGCCGCACAGGCGCCTTCGGTGGAGACCATCGGGGCCCCGAGGGGATGATCCGGATTGCACCGCGCTCCGAAAGCCGGGCAATCGACAGGCTTCTTGAGGCCTTGCAGCACCAGGGCGCTGATGCATTCCGCTGGTTCGTCGGCAGTAATCGAGTCGACGGCAAAGACTTCCTCGGCATCGTAAGCCGCGAATTCCCGCCTCAATCTCAGGCCGCTCATGGGAATGGTGCCAATACCACGCCATTTGTGGTCGCTAACCTCGAAGACCTCTTCCATTACCCGTTGTGCAGGTTCGTTTCCACCGCGGATGACCGCGCGCGCGTATTGGTTTTCCACCTCAGCGCGTCCCTCTTCGAGTTGCGCCACGATCATCTGGATTGCCTGGAGCAGATCGACTGGCTCAAACCCGCCGATAACGATGGGTACCCGGTATTCCGCGCACAGTGTCTCGTATTCGCGGTAGCCCATCACCGCGCAGACGTGCCCCGGCGCGATGAATGCCTGCACCCGGTTCGCAGGCGAATTCATCAAAAGCCGAATGGCCGGAGGAACCAGCACATGCGACGCAAGGAGGGAGAAGTTCTTCAGCCCCTCTCGCCGCGCCTGGTAAACCGCCATGGCGTTCGCGGGGGCGGTTGTTTCAAAACCAACCCCGAAGAACACTACCTTGCGATCCGGATTCGCCCGCGCGATCTTGACGGCTTCCATCGGCGTATAGGCAATCCGAACATCGCCGCCGTCCGCCTTGACGCGAAACAAGTCCGAACGCGACCCCGGGACGCGCAACATGTCGCCATAGGAGACAAACGTCACGCCGGCTCGTGAGGCAATTTCGATGGCTTTATCGATGACTTCGAGGGGAGTGACGCAGACCGGGCATCCGGGCCCGTGCACCAGCTCGATCTGCTCCGGCAACATCTCGTCGATGCCATACTTCATGAGCGTGTGCGTCTGCCCGCCGCAGATCTCCATCATCACCCAGTGCTTGGTAACGCGGCGCGCAATGTCGGATGCCAGGGCTCGGGCAATGTGCTGATCGCGATACTCGTCGATGTACTTCACGGCTGCGCCAAACCTTCCTCATCGAGCAAGCCCATCTGCTCGATGATGTCGAAAGTGCGCTGTGCTTCCTCTTCGTCGACCTTGCTGATGGCGAAACCAACGTGAACGAGCACGTAGTCGCCGGTTTGTGCTTCAGGAACGAAGTCGAGGTAGGCCTGCCGCGTGATGCCGCCAAATTGCACCCGCCCGACGCGGTTGCCCGCTATTTCCTCAGTTTCGATGATCTTTCCGGGTATCGCCAGACACATGGGTCCCTCCAGCGCCCTGTAATGCAGGCTGGTAACCTGCGGCGGGTTGGAAACCCGCCTCTCGATTTGCGCCGGCTACCAACCGGCGCGCAGGATGCCATCCTGCACTCCTCAAGCAATCTAAAACACGATCAACCGCGGCTGGAACGGCGGCCGCGACCTTTGGCGACAGCCCGATCCCGGTCTTCACGCTGTCCGGCTCGATCCCCACCACAAATACCTTCTCCGGCAGATCTCCCGTAAGCATCGCCGCCCGTAACAACTCCCCGGCATTTCCCTCATGAGCGGTAGGCCCACCAGCGCCGAACCGGAGCACATCCGATGCATCCAACACATGCACCGTTCCCGGTTCAGCGCCCAGGCTGATCGCGTCAAGCACGATGAGTGCCGGACGCCCGCTGATTTGGCTCAGCAGCATCAGCCCTTGTGTGCCGCCATCTACCAGATCCACCGCACCACCCCATTCCCCACGGCGCGACAGTTCCTCGAGGAGCACCATCCCTACTCCGTCGTCGGAGAGAAGCTGGTTCCCGATGGCGAGAATCAAAACAGGTTCAACTGACCCATCGATCATGGTCGATGTCGCCTTCTTCCCAGAACTTGAACCCGGAGACAATCGACGAGATCAGCCCGTTGCGGTACTGATGGGAGTCGAATAACACTACATAAATGTGGAGCACGAAGAATACCAAAAAGCCCCACGCGAACATGTGGTGCCATAAATGGACCCGATACGATCCACCCATTAGCGGGATCACCCACCCGAGCGCGTGATCCCAGAAGCCGCCGGGGTTGTCCTCCGAGTAGAGGGCGAACCCGGTAATGATCTGCACCCATCCCAGGCCGATCACGAAAATCGTGTAGATCAGCCCTGCCAGCGCGTTATGGCCGAGATGAACGTGGCCCCGCTCCAGTCGCAGGTAGTCTCGAACCTGTCGGAGCAGGTCGGTCCACCACGATGCGCGCCAAATGAACGGAAATCCGGAGCGGGCATAATTGTTACCCACGTAGAACCAGTAGACGCGAATGAGAAAGCTGAACAGGAACACCATCCCGGCCCCGAAGTGGATCTGCCGGACTCGCCCCATAACGAAGTGGTTGTAAGGCTCGCCCGCGGGTGCGAGTTGCGGAAACGTGATATAGAGGCCCGTCAGGAACATCAGGGCGATGGTGAGGACGTTGATCCAATGGGAGATGCGCACCGGCAATTCCCACACATAACGTCTTCCGTAGCGGACTTCGCGCGAAAAGGCTGTGGTTAAAGTCGCCATGCCGCCTCCTCAGCGAACCACCACTTCGGACAGCTTGCGGCCATCCGGCCCGATGACGTGGGAAGCGCAGGCCAGGCACGGATCGAACGAGTGGATGGTGCGCAGGATCTCAACCGGACGTTGCGGGTCGGCCATGGGCGTTCCCATCAACGCCGCCTCGTATGCGCCATGTTGCCCTTTGGCGTCCTTGGGCGACGCGTTCCACGTCGAGGGCACCACGATCTGGTAGTTTTCAATCTTCCCACTGCGGATTTTCACCCAGTGACCCAAACTTCCACGCGGCGCTTCTGTGTAGCCGAAGCCTTTGCACTCGCCCGGCCACGTCGACGGTTCCCAGCGGGATGTCTCAGCAGTAGCACTATCACCGGCTTTGAGGTTGGCGATGAGGCGATCGTATTCGGCCTGAAGCCAGCGGGCTGCCAGGCGGGTTTCGAGACCTCGAGCGGCAGTTCGCCCCAGCGTCGAGAAGAGAGCCGTTGCCGGCACTTTCAGCTTCGCCAAAGCCTCGTTCACTACATCTTTGAACTCGTCTTTGCCCGAAGCATAGCCGACGATCATGCGCGCCAGCGGTCCCACTTCGACCGCGTTGCCGCGCCACCGTGGCGCTTTCAGCCAGGAATACTTGCCGTTCTCGTCCAGCTCCTTGTATGGCGGCTTCGGACCCGAGTATTTCGGCTCCGTCAGGCCTTCCCAGGGATGCAGGGCGTCTTTGCCGTTCGGGTACTCATACCAGGAATGGGAGATCTCTTCCTTGATCTGCTCCATGTCGGTGAGATCGACCGGCAGCACTTCGGCGAGGTTCTTGTTCAGCACTACGCCGCGCGGGAAGCGGAATCGCGCAACGTCGGCGATGCCGTTCTGCGGCAGGTCGCCGTACACCATGTAGTTGCCCAGACCGCCGCCGTACTTCGTCCATTCCGGATAGAACGACGCCACCGCCAGCAGGTCGGGAATGTACAGGCCTTCCACGACGCTTGCGGCCTGCTTGATCAGGTCGCCCACCATGTTCAGCCGTTCCATGTTGATGGCGTTGTCGCTGTTCATGGCGATCGCCGATGTGACGCCGCCAACCAGGTAGTGCGGATGTGGGTTCTTGCCGCCGAAGATGGTGTGGATCTTGATAATTTCCTTCTGCCACTTGAGCGCTTCGAGGTAGTGCGCCACCGCCATCAGGTTGGCCTCAGGCGGCAGCTTGTATGCCGGATGTCCCCAGTAAGCGTTCTGGAAAATGCCGAGTTGGCCCGACTCCACGAACTTCTTCACCGTGTTCTGTACGTCGGAGAAGTAGCCTGGCGTCGAGGTTGGCCAGGACGGCGACACCGACTGGGCCAGTTCCGCGGTGGCCTTCGGATTCGCCTTCAAAGCCGACACCACGTCCACCCAGTCGAGCGCATGTAGATGGTAGAAGTGGATCACGTGGTCCTGCACCATCTGGGTGAGGAACATGATATTGCGAATAATTTCCGCGTTTGGCGGAATCTTGATGCCCAGCGCGTTCTCTACCGATCGCACCGACGCCAGCGCGTGTACTGTCGTGCAGACGCCGCAGATGCGTTCGCAGAAGGCCCACGCGTCGCGCGGATCGCGCCCCTGCAAAATGACCTCAATGCCGCGCCACATGGTGCCCGATGACATGGCATTCTCGATGACGCCGCTGCTGTTGAGCATCGCCTCGACGCGGAGGTGGCCTTCAATGCGTGTTACAGGATCAACTACGACTCTTCTCGCCATAAGTCACCTCACTCGCCTTCCTTGGGCTGCCCTTCCGATTTTTCATTTACGCCTTTCACACCCTTCCGAATCAGGTGCGAAGCGAGATGCGCGCCGGCTCCCGCCGCGGCTAATACGGTGAGCGTTTTGCCGATCTGATCGGGCGTCGAGTCGATGCCCGGAATCGGAATGCCCGCCAGACGCGTGTAGAACGGACCGTTGTCCCAGAAATTGTCCTCGGCACAACCGATACACCCGTGACCCGCCGAAATCGGGAATCCCGTGCCTTCGTTCCACCGCATGTTGGAGCAGGAGTTGTAAGTTGACGGACCCCGGCACCCCATCTTGTATAGGCACCAACCCTTGCGGGCGCCCTCGTCATCCCACGACTCGACAAACATACCGGCATCGAAAAACGGACGCCGGTAGCACTTGTCATGGATGCGTTGCGCGTAGAACATTTTGGGACGTCCGCGCCGGTCGAGTTCCGGCAGGGTGCCGAACGTCAGAATATACGTCAGAACGCCCGTCATGACCTCGCTGATCGGAGGGCATCCCGGAACGTTAATGACGGCCTTGTGCGAAATCAGCTCGTGGACCGGCTTCGCCCCGGTCGGGTTTGGTCTCGCCGCCTGGATGCAGCCATTCGACGCGCAGGAACCCCACGCCACGACGGCCTTGGCGTTCTCGGCAGTTTCCAGCAGGATGTTGAGGAACGTGTCCCCGCCGACCGTACAATAGATGCCGCCATCCTTGGTTGGTGCATTGCCTTCGACCGCGAGAAGGTACTCGCCCGGATACTCCTTCATGATCCGTTTACGGATCTCCTCAGCCTGGAAACCGGCGGCCGCCTGCAAGGTGTCGTCGTAATCCAGCGAAATCAAATTGAGGACAATATCCTGGGCCACCGGGTGGGCCGACCGGATGAAAGATTCGCTACAGCACGTACATTCAAGACCATGAAGCCAGAGGACCGGGATGCGGGGTTTCTTTTCCATCGCTTCAACGATGCGTGGAACCACCACCGCTTCGAGCCCCATTGCCGCGGATATCGAGGTGCAAAACTTGAGAAATGTCCTTCGATCGACACCGTGCTGGCGCAGCACGTCGTAAGTCGAAGGTTTTGTAAGTGGAAGAGCCATTCGAGCCCTCTCCTTCTCGGAATTGTTGCGACGAGACGCACGGGGAGGGCCAATCCTCAAAAGGTGGTCGGAAATGGACTAGCGCGTTTTCGCTCAGGCTGGGCCTGCGCGTACGCGCGCTAGCGTGGGTGAATCCGCCGAGGGCAGGGGCATTTCGCACAATCCGGCGACGGCGTTGACACCCGGGTGATCAGCACTTATCACACGGATATTTCAACGCTAGAGGATGGATCGACCCAGATGTTAGCGTCAGTTGTTTGCCTGGCTGAAACGGTCGAGTAGCAGGTCACTGCAGCTTCACCGGAAACGCCGCCACATCATTCGTCGCGTTCGGATCGGCTCCGTCGAGATTCTCGTTAACAACGCTGACCTTGGCGGTAACGATCGGTTTCGGCGTAGTCGTCGCCGGACGAGTGACATCCGAGCCCAGCGGCTGCAGTTGGAAGGTGGCCGAGATCACGCCGCCCTTCTCCGCCAGCACCGACGTCGCAATCGTACACCGCTTCCCGACCACGACGAGGTCCACAATGCCCTTGTGCGCCAGGATGTCCGTGCAAGTCGAATCGGCAAAAGGCTGCAGTTGCCAGGCCAAGCCATCAAACAGCATATCCAGCCTGACATTCGAAGCCGGCATTGACGTGATGCCGAGGTTGAAAACGTCCACCCGGAAAGTGTCGGTGGCATTTCGGTCCAGGACGGCCGGCTGATTGACCGTCCTCACCGCCAGGTCGACACTGACATCTTCAATGTTGGCAGGATCGGTCAATATGGAATTGCAGACCGCACCAAACCCGTTCACCGTTCCGGCGGCGTTCCGCGAGGCTTGCAGGCTCTGCACGAATCCCCCCGGACCGCATGAAACCACCCCTGGATCGACGGGGCCAGTCTTTGATTCTTTTTCGACTAGAACCTTGTCGACTGAAAACATCACCCCGTGATGAACGTTCCCGGTCTTAAAATCGGGTATCAATTCGCCGCATAGAGGGAACGGGAATATCAATCCTTCAACGAATAGTAAGCCTGCCAATGCAGTGCTCGAAGGACACACGAATCGCTCTCCGGAACCCGCGGCCTCGCCTACCAGCGTTGCTTCGACCGGAGAGGTCCAGAAGCCGATCCGGCCGGCATCGGCGCAGAGCATGCGAAAACCGGCGGGGTAGAACTCATAGCCGACCGCGACCGTGTTGCTATCCGAACTGCAACCGGAAAAGTTGTTCACGAAAGGATGTAGCGGGTTGACGATCCCGATGATCTGCGGGGTCACGGGCGCGTATTTCATAGCGAAGGCAGCCGGGCTGCTCAAAACTGCGAACGTCAGCAGCAGGCGCATGGAGTGGAGTGTGCGATTCGTCATGAGTCGATCATCGGGGAGCGCGACCTGAAAGCTATGCGGATTCTGTAAAAGTTTTGTGAAAGCAATCACGCTCGCGAACGTTCACAAATCCTTTACAAACCCTCCACAAAACCCTGGAAACCGTACCGCATGATCCTGGTGGAGGTCCGTCATGCGAAAGATATTGGTCGTGGCACTCGCCACTTTGTTCACTAACGCTTTAATCGATGCCGAAAGGCTCCCGAATGGCCTGGAGTTTCAAATGCCAAATGGTTGGAGCGTGAAAGCCAACGATGCGGTGGCGGTTTTGCTGCCGCCGGATTGGGTCACGGAACCAGGCGGCAAGAATCCGTCTGAGCTTTATCTGCTCGACATCGAACCCGGAATCAAGAACCCGCAGGACCCGCAACTTGCTTCCATTCTTCTCGGCAAGTATTTCACCGGAACACAACTGCGTCGCGCCGGATTTCCGCAACCGTTCCAGGCCATGGGCGGAAGCGGCTACGTCTGCCGCTACGATGCAGTCAGCCAAGGTGTTGCGCTCAGGGTTCACATTTATGTCGTCGGATTGACCGGTGGCGGGGTGGCCGGATTAATTGCCATTGCACGGCCTGAGTTGTTGGCTCGCCGGGAAACCACGATCACTGCGGTGGCAACGACGCTCGCGCGCGCTGCCGGCACGCTCACAAGTCCCGCGAGCACGCTTACAAGTCCATGGGATCAGCGGCTGCGGGGTCACAAGCTGTATCAGTTCAGCAGCTATTCCAGTTCTTACGGGTCCGGCGGAATGAACAGTCAGAAAACGCTGCGGCTGGCAGCCGATGGCACTTACGAATTCCACCGGTCCGGTTCGGTCTCAATCTACGCGAGCGGCGCCAACGGCACTTCCGCGTCGCAGCGGGGTGCACAGGGCCGTTGGCGGATCTATGAGCAGGACGGAAAGGCGCTGTTGGAGCTCGTGTCGAACGCGGGGGCTACCGAGACGATCACGCTGACGTCCGACGGCACCAAAACCTTGCTCAACGGTCAGCGCTGGCTGGTAGGCGACTAATCAATCAGCCAATGTTCGTTTTTACAAAATCTTCACAAAGCCTCCACGGGTCACAAGAAGCCCTCCGGCATTCTGCTCGTGGAGGTCGCGAAGGAGATGCGATGGAAATTGGGGTTGGCATTGGCAATCGTGGTGATCGGCGTTCCGACGGAGGCGAATTTACTCATGCCGCACTTCGCCATCGAAGTCGGAGCGGAGAACTTGCCGGTAGTCGCATTGCCGGCCGAAATTCGATCGATCACCAAGTCTCGAGTTCACGTCCGCGGAATTCATCACCGCGCCGAGACACAGTTCTGGCAAACAAGCGACGACGACGGATGGTTTGCAAAATGATCAGGCGCAAGGCAGGCGCAGGCGGAAGCAGGCACCCTTGTCGGAAGGCACAAGTTCAAGGTCACCGTTATGGTCGAGCATAGTCTGCCTCGCGAGCGCGAGTCCCAGCCCCAGGCCATTTCGCTTCCCGGCGGTCACAAAGGGCTGGAACAGGCGGTCTTTGATTTCCGCCGGTACACCAGGTCCGTTGTCGCTGACGTCAATATTAATACCGTCACCGTTTCGAGAGCCGTGGATCGAGATCTCACCGCCCTCCTTCAAAACGTCTATCGCATTGGCAATCAGGTTGATTAGTACCCGTTCGACTCGTGACTTTTCGCAGGTGACCGAAAGATCGGGTTCGACCGTTTCGCGAATCCCCACATTTTTCGCCTCCGCCTTGGCCTCCTGCGCTTCTACAGCACCGTCCACAAGTTCGCGCACGGAGCAGCGCACGCGCGGCACTGATCCCGCGCGTGCCACCTGCCCAATCTCCGACAAGAGGTGGTCCATATTCAGGGCCGCTTTGTGGATGTGAACGGCGGTCTGCTTCGCCTGATCGGGAGGCAAGTCGAATTCCACCAGCATCTCCGATCCGCCCACAATGGCCGCAAGCGGGTTGCGCAGGTCGTGTGCAATGGACGCGGCCAGGCGTCCGACGGCTGCGATCTGACCGCTGCGAATCTGTTCCGCGCGGGTCTGCTCAATCGATGCCGACATGCGGTTGAAGGTACGGGCCAGAACGCCCAGCTCATCGGCGGAACCTTCGGGCACTCGCGCCGAGTAATCCTCGCGGCTGACCTGCTGCGCTGCCTGATTCATTGCCCGAATCGGGCGGACGATTCGACGTGCCAGCAGATAGCTCAGAGCCAGGCCTAGCGTCATCGCAACTGCCCACGCGATGACCATGGTGTTCCGCAGCGTTGTGATACGATCTTCGGCTGCCGCGAAGGATCGAACCGCCCATAACTCAGCGAGGGCCTGCCCGGCTCCGTCGCGAAGAACCGTAGGGCGAATGGCGAAATGCTCCGGATGGGATACCACCTGTCGCGCTGCATCCGCGCTCAAAGTCGCGAGCACGGTCTGGCCGCCCACCCGCAACAGAAGGTCGCTGCCCCCCGTTCGCTCCTTTAACTCCCGCAGCGTGGCATCAGTCAACGGATAGGCAGCCAGCAGGATGCTCAAGAGCCCGGCGGCGCGCGTCCCCGAATCCACATACACCGGGGTCGCGACAACCTGCCAGACCGATCCGTCCCAGACTGCGAATGCGGTGCTTTGTTTGGGAAAAGCCTTTCGCGCGGGTTCGAGGATACTCGCGGACAGTTGTCGGCCGGTCTGCAATGCCGATGGTGCTTGTCCTCCCACCGAAGCGAGTATGGCGCCGCCCGGACCTGCAACAGTGAAGGCGGCGTTTACAGCGTCCGCGTGGCCTGCGGACGCCCGCGTCCACATCTCGCCCGCCGTATCGCCGATGGTGGCGCGGTCGCGCGTTCCAAATGCCGACCGCACGTCCGACATGGATGCAAGCAGCGCGCTCGCCGTAAGTAGATGCTCCACGCGGGACTCCAGCGACGCATCGATGGTTCCGAGACTCGCCCGCACTTCCTGGCCGACGCCGTCGTGCAGGGCCCTGGAAGCCTGGCGCTCGAAAAACCAACCCGCCCCCGCAAAGACGACGGTCGCCGCGCCGGCAGTGGAGAGATAGATCTTTGCCAGCAGCGTAAAACGCGGCCTCATAGCGTCGATTCCAGTAGACCGTTCTGGAAAACCAAGCGGCATCGGAAATGTGGGGTCATGGCTTGCGGCCAGGGTATTGGTCGACCACAACCGCGGGGTAATCCTTCCCGTACTTATTCTTGTGTGGAGGCACAAGGTAGCTCGCCTCGGAAATACTGATTCCGGGCAGCGCCATGTCCTCTGAGCCGACAGTCACCTGACGTTCCAGTGCGCTCAATACATCGGGCAGCGCGCGTTCGTGGAAAACCTTAAGACGATAATCCCCGGCCGGAACCGCTGTGATCTGAAACAGCCCCTGTGTGTTCGTGGTGGCGAAATAGGGCGTATCAAGGACCACAATAACGGCACTCATCGTGGGGTGAATATTGCAGAAAACGCGAACGATGCCCGGCCTCCGGAACGTTACTTCCCGCGCCGACCCGGGAGGATGGAGGCCAATGTCAAACATCTGCCCGTCGTAGTTCGAAAAGGCATTGTGGAAGAAGGGATCGTGGTTAGGAAACGAGATCTTCGACCCGCTACGAATCGCAACCACGTGCGGCACGAACGTCTTGTTCTTATGCATCATTGTGGCTGTGCCCGGAGGGGTTGCGGCCGCGGAGCCTGTGGCCGGCTCCAGCCACACCACGACACCCGAGTCGTCCGCTCCTCGTGCGTCGGCCATTTTCGAATCGGTCAGATCGACGCGTCCGGAGACGGTCGCACACCAGGCCGTTACGGCAATCTTAAAAAAGATAGCCCAACGCCAGATCATAGCGATTCACCAGTTGAATTCCCGACATCAGGTAAGTAGTTCGAATCTGCATCATTTCCGGACCTAAAACCACGTTGGGCGCGAGGTGAAACCGGAGGTTTGCAGCGTAGGAAAAGTTCCGTGCGATGGCGTTCCCGGCGAGGTCGCGATTGAAATCATCCTCCAAGCCGGCGATCAGGTTGAGATCTACAAGACCATTCGCATGCAAGGTGAGCTGTGTCCAGCCGCCGCGGTTTCTCACAGCGAAAACACCGCCCTGCCGGAATGTAAACGCCTGGTGTATGGCGGCGATTCCCAGCCCGGTGAGGTCCTGCCCCATGAAGGCAAAACCCGTCCAATCGACGCGCGGCGCAACCGGCGCGAGCCAATCTACCGAAGCTGCATATGATGTGATGCCCGTGCCTGCCACCAGCGAACGGCTGACGTGAAATCCTGGAGCGATCTCAAACCGCCGTCCATTTGGGGTGGCGTGGAACAACTCAAAGCGGCCCTGCAACGCGGGACGGGAGGGCGAGAGCCGCACCCCAGTGGGCACAGACGCAAGAGTTTCGTTAGTTTCGTAAACACCCATTCGCAGACGCATCCCCGTAGACTCTGTGAACTTCACCCGTTCTTCATATCGTAACTGCGGCTGCCATAGCCATAGGTTGCCGCTGTTGGCGAACGGCGGGATACCGAGTTGCGACAGCGAATCGGGATCATGTGGGGATAGGATCGGTTTGTCGACTGCAAAGGACAGGCTGCGAGTAGGCCAGTTCAGCGTGACATCGGCGGTCCGAATGCGAGCAAGGTGGTTCTGTATGTTTAGCGATCCACCGAAAAAGTCGAGGCGTAGCGAGGCGCTAAGATCCGCGCCCAGTATGCCCTTCGAACCGGAATACAGGAACGCGAGCTGTGTGTTTCGGAAGGTCCCGCCGCCCGATTCCTGCGATCTGGTGGGAACCGCCACGGCCGGCAATTCGGCGCCGCCTGTGTGTCCCGCGTAGAGAAACGAGTTCATCAGAACCATACCCGAGAGCCGCAGAGGGAACCGTCCTGACGTGTCCACTTTACTCGTGTCCAGGTCCTCCACTCGCTGCGCAAGGACATCGAGTTTCTCGTCGGTGGGCGTAGCGGGTTTGGCCGCCTTGAGATCGAGCACCTGCTGCCGGAGATTATCGATTTCCCGATTCAGCCGCTGGTTCTCCTGTTGAAGCTGGTTCAGTTTATCGAGAATCTGTTCCATGTTCGGCTGTTGTCCGTACGCCGTTGCGCACAGAATTGCCGCCAACCCGAGTTTACGCAGTGCCATGGGAGGACCTCAGCATTGAAATGACCGACTTTCGAATCTCTCCCGGAGAAAACGGCTTCCGGAAGAAGGCGCTTGCCCCGCACTCGAGCGCCCGTCCAGGAAGCTCCGGGTCGGTCTCGCCGCTGACGACCAGTGCGCCGCAGACCGGCCAATGGCCGCGCTCACGAACGGTCCGCAGAAGGTCGAAGCCGTTCATGCCGCTCATGCGCACATCTGTGATCAGCACGTCCACGGCTTCATGATCGAGGAATCCAAGCGCGGCTTCGGCACTTTCCGCCACTTCCACCGTGGCTCCCGGAATTGTGCCCAATGCGATCGCAAGAATTGACCGCGCTTCGGCGGCATCGTCCACGATGAGAAAACGGGACACCGCCCCCTTTGAGTCCGTGCTCATGGCGGGATCAGGCAACGAAACGGTATCCCACGCCGTGCACTGTCAGGAAGTACCGTGGCACAGAGGGTTCCGGCTCGAGTTTCTGCCGCAGCTTGACAACGTGCGAGTCGACCGTGCGGGTGGTAGGCGCGGAGGCAAATCCCCAGACGTCCTCCAGAATCATTTCGCGCGTCAGGACTCGATCTGGATTCTGAAGGAAATACAGCAGCAGATTGTATTCGGAGGGCGTGAGCGCGACTTCGTTGCCACGATTCGTAACCAGGCGCCGCTCCGTGTCTACTTCAACGGTTGCGAAGCACTTCACGGTTCGATCGGGCGTGCTGCGCCGTAAAACCGCCTTGATCCGTGCCAGCAGCTCACGCGCGCCGAACGGCTTGACGACATAATCGTCGGCGCCCAATTCCAACAGCAGAACCTTGTCGAACTCTTCTTTCGCGGCGCTGATAACGATGATCGGGGTGTTGAGCCGGCCCGCTCGGATGCGCTTGCAGACCTCGGCTCCATCGAGTCCGGGAAGCCGCAGATCCACGAGAATCAGGTCGGGTTTAAGAAGGAACACACGTTCGACCGCGGCGCGCCCATCGGCTTCCTGCTCGACCGTATACCCTTCATTGGCGAGCAGAGTCGTAACTACCCCGCGTAGCTCTGGATCGTCTTCGATGATCATGACGGTACGGCTCGAAGGCGACGATTCCATGCGTGTGCTCCCCGTCTGAGTGGTCGATTGTACCATGCGGCTCAAAAGCCCAAGAGGCGCCGACGAATGGGCGCCTCCTGGGATCGCAGAACGATTTGTCATCATGATTTTCGACTACTGCTGAATCAGCGGCTCGTCTATGAAGATGGTCCGGGTTTGCGTGGTCGTGCTTGTCGTTTCGCCATCGCGAGTCGCATTGACCACAATCTTGTACTCCATTGTCTGGCCGAGCAGGGCGTTGTAACCGGGAATCGTTGCCGTGAAGAGGTTCAGGTTGCCCGAGCCGACTTCGATCATTGGCGTAACGGTGAATTGATGCGCGGCCGGAGGGGGCAAGAACGGAATGGTAGGATCCACGATGCGATGGAGCACAGAAACACTGAGCGCTCCCGGGTGTTGGCCAACCTCGACCTGAAGATTCAGGGGGCCCGAATCTGATAACGGGATGCCGGATGCGTTCGCGTTAATCTCGACCCGGCGCAGAATGCGAGGGTTTTCCAGCGGCAGATTAAAATCCTTTGTTGCCTGGCTGATCAGCGCATCGGCGTACGCCTCCTGGCCGAGCTTGTTCGGGTGCATGGTGCCGTTTGTATCTCCCTGCACCTCCTGGGAGTCCTGAGCCGTGTTCACATAGCGGCGTGCAAAGGCGGGATGCGTCGTCGTGCAATAGCCATGCGTTGCAAACGTGTCCACGGGACCCTGCACGAAGATCCAAGTAGGGTGGCTCTTGTCGCCGGCCTGAGCCGGGGCCTGGTTCGCCGCGGTAACAGCATTCTTGACGGCCTTGTTTAACGGGACGAGCAGGTTGTTGAACAACTGCGAATTCTCTGTATCGGACACATTGGCCATCGATAGATCGCCGAAATCCAAAGGATTGCTGCCGCAGAAATTACCCGGGCTGCTGGCCATCTCGTTTGGATATTCAGTGATGTACACTTTCTTCACATTGAGGTTCTGCCGGATGGCTGTGGCCAATTCGGCGAATGCGTTCTTCAACGTGGTGCCGCTCAGAATATTGCCCGCGGTTTGGGCGGCATCGGTATTAGTACAGCTGCCGACTTGTAAGGGAATCAGGCAGCCTGTCACGACGTTGGCGAAGTCAATGTCGTTGATGCCAATGGAGATCATGAGAATGTCAATCGCGCGCCCGTGAAAAGTGTTGGTCTGCAGGTCCTTTACGCGATCAATCTGCGCGGGCACCGTGAAGTTGTTCACGTTCGGCTGATTGGTCGTCTGCGGCTTCAGGAGTCCGCCGCCGCCGAGGAAGGAAGCCTCGCTGCCGATCTGAGCGCCGGAACACGCAAAGTTGAAGAACAGCGTCGAAACGCCATCGAGGCTATTAATCCGGTCGGAGGCGAAGCGGCGGCCGTTATTCACGGATTGGTGACACGACGCGCTGAGCCAGCCCGCATGTCCTGACTGAGAGCTCGGCACGTCCGGGTTTCCTTCACCGGCGGCGAGCGAATCGCCGATGGATACAATGAAAAGATTCTGGTCCGCGGCGGCGACGGGCGTCATAGCCACCACCACGCCAAGAAGAGTTGTCGCAAGAAGGTTTTTACGCATTGTTTTGTCCTTTTCGATCCTTTTTCCGTGGGCCGGTTTGTCGCCGGTTCACACTTCGATATTCAGGTTCGAAGGGAATGCATCCGTCGAGAAGTTGTAAAAGGTTTGTGAAGACCGAATGGGAGAATGAAGCATGCGTCGTCGGTCGTTTATTGCTGGATTGGTGGGCGCCGCCAGTCGGGGCGCTGACGCCGGTCTTGGGACGGTTGCGTATGTCCGGCAGGATGGCCTCTGGTTTAGGGAACTGCCAGGCGGCGGGGCGCGAAGGCTCGTCAGCGGCGACGGGATTTCCTCTCCGCGTTTCTCGCCATCTGGTAAGTGGATCGCTTACCTTCAGAGGGATGCCACGAACGTCGTCAGCGTTGAGGGCGGCCGCCCGGCGAGACTTGGTCCAGGTGGATGCCAGTGGTCCCCGTTCGGGGACCTTCTAGTTGAGGCACAGGATCGGCTGAACGTCTTTCATGACGCGAATGGGTGGCGCTCTCCGGTCCGGCATATTCCTGCCGGCCTTCCGGTTGTGTTCAGCCCTGACGGCAAATCGATCGCTTACGGTGCACGCCGGCTTAGCACACTTGCATTAGACAAGTCGCAAAGCAACCCCAAAGTGCTTTTCGACGACCAACGGAACGGCACAGTTCCATGTTGCTGGACCCAGGGCGGCGAGTATGTGCTCTTCTGGAAAGATCCGTCGTTTTCGGAGTCGATCAAGGCAGACGGCCTGGAGTTGTTCCGGATTCCCGCAGCGGGAGGCGCGCCGCAGACTGTAGGGATGACGACGTTGGTTCACGACGACATGCTGTCGTTCTCGCCGCGAGGCGACAAACTCGCTGTCTGTGCCGGCGCGGGTCGCAACACCTGGGAAGCGAAGCGAATCGCGGTGATCGACCTCCCATCCATGGCGATCCGGTATCTCACCGGCGAAAGCATGGCAGCCATTTGTCCGGCATGGTCTCCGGACGCGTCTACAATCGCGTTCTCCGCCGCTCCCGTCGCACCACATATCGGAGGTGGCGACGATGCGAAACGTGCCTTGGGGAAACGGCGGATCTGCACGGTGGACGCTGCAGGCGCGAATGCGCCAAGACACCTGACGGTCGACGACAGCTATCGTGATGAAGAGCCGATGTGGTCTGCAGATGGGAGGCATATTCTGTTCGGCCGCATCGCCGCCGGTGACGACAGCCACACGCTCTGGCTGATGGATGCCGCCGGATCTGATGCCAGGCAGGTGGCTGGACCGTTGCACGTGGAAGGGAATGAGACGTGGTTTGGATACTACGGCTACGTCGACTGGCTCGCGAAAGTGGACTGGTCGCGATCCAGGTAGGAGTACGGAGGAGGAATGCACGGATGTTCGGATGACGGCGCGAAATTCCTGGTGTCCGCACCACCGTCCGCCAGATTGTCCCATTTAGAATGATGCGCCGGTGACAGCTTGTCCCATCCGCGAGTGCGATGTTCTTATAACTCAGACAGATAGCGATGGCGATTTGGTTGCGTTAAGGGTACCTCGAGACAGCCATCATGAACAAAATCGCCAGAGCGGTCGCAGTAATGAGCTTCGTCACAATGGGGTTTGCCCAGTCGGTGTTCTCACCTGACCTGCAGGCAGCGGCAGCGGCATCGTCTACCGGGAAAGTGGACGTTATCATCCAATACAAGACTCCGCCTACAAAGTCTGAATTGAAGGAGTTGGGTCCCTACGGACAGATTAAGAAGCAATACAACTCGATCAAAGGCATCAGTATTGCACTGCCAATGGGTACTATCAATCAGCTGCTTTCCGACCCTAACATTCTGTATATTTCGCCGAATCGCACGTCAAAGGGCGCTGTGGATATCTCGACGCAGGCGGTCAACGCCAATCTGGCCTGGTCGCTCGGGTTCGATGGGACAGGAGTTGGGGTCGCGGTGATCGACAGCGGCATCACTCTTAAACCCGATCTCACGAGTGCGGCCGGTGTTTCGCGAATTGTGTACACCCAGGATTTCACCGGTGGCGACGGCTCAGACGGGTACGGTCACGGGACACATGTATCCGGTATTATCGGTGGCAACGGCGCCAATTCCACCGGGCCAGGGTTTACGAGAACGTTTCGAGGTGTGGCGCCGAACGTTTCTCTGATCGATCTGCGCGTCCTCGATCAAAACGGTAACGGGTTCGACTCCGACGTTGTCGCCGCCATCGATCAGGCATTAGCGCTGCAGCACACTTACAATATTCGCGTGATCAACCTGTCGCTTGGCCGGCAGGTTTATGAAAGCTACACGCTCGATCCGCTCTGTCAGGCAGTGGAGGCGGCATGGAGGGCCGGCATCGTTGTTGTGGTGGCGGCCGGCAACAGCGGACGTGATAACAGCATGGGCACTCACGGCTATGGCACGATCGCTGCTCCCGGGAACGATCCTTATGTCATCACCGTCGGCGCAACGAATGCTCATGGCTCGGCAACAACAACCGACGACTCGATAGCCACTTATAGTTCCAAGGGACCGACGCTAATCGATCACATTGTCAAGCCCGATATCGTGGCGCCCGGTAATAACGTGATCTCATTGCTGGCATCCTCTACCGCCACGCTGGTAGTAAGTCATCCCAGCACTCAGGTGACGAACACGAGCTACGAAACCATTGGCGGGACGCAGAAGTATTCGTCAAACTACTTTCAGTTGAGCGGCACCAGCATGGCGACGCCGGTAGTCAGCGGTGCAGTGGCCCTCATACTTCAGCAGAGTCCCACCCTGACGCCGGACCAGGTCAAAGCGCGGCTGTTGAAAACAGCCCGCAAAATCCTGCCGCTGTACATGAGCGGAACCGATATTCTTGGCAACGTCACATACATGGCGCAAGCAGACATTTTCACGGTGGGCGCCGGCTACCTTGACATCAACGCCGCCCTTCAGAACACCGACCTGGCGACGTTCACCGCCTTATCGCCTACCGTCACCCTCCAGACCGGTTCTAACGGAAAGCCTATGGTTACGGTCCAGAACATTGTGTGGGGTACTAACATCGTTTGGGGCACCAACATCGTCTGGGGCACGACAGTGTTCAACGGATCACTCAACGGACTGAATATTGTCTGGGGCACCAATGTGGCCTGGAGTGATTCGACAACCAGCGGCTTTAATATCATCTGGGGAACTACGCTACTCAGCTCAACTGCGATAACGGCATCGTCCTATGATGACGGTGATATGAACTAATTCCGGGAGACAGGTGGAGGCCATTATGCCCACTCTTTCTTTGCGGACGAAGCTATTCGTGGGGCTCACAATCGCCACGGGAGCCGCGCTTCTGTTCGGTGGCCTGATATCCGACCATCGGTTATTGAGCCCTGAACACTTCCTGGAGTGCGTTGTTCTATCGCTGCTGGCATCGACGTTCAAGATCAAGCTGCCGCGGATGCAGAGCACAATCGGCGCAAACTTCGTCTTGTTCCTGATCGCGATCAGCCAATTCGCGTTAGGTGAAACGCTGATCATCGCGGCGCTCTCGTGCCTTGTGCAGTGCATGTGGCGCCCGACAACGAGACCTAAAACCGTGCAGGTATTCTTCAGCGTAGCGTCGACGGTAATTAGTGTGGCGCTCGCGTTCGAACTAACCTCCGGATTGCGCGCGGCAGGCAGTGTGGTGCCTGAGCTCGTAGCAGCCAGCGCGATCTTCTTTGTCGCCAACTCCGGACTTATGTCCGTCGTACTGGGACTGGTGCGGAGCGAGTCGCCGTTAGAGATCTGGCGCAATTGTCACCGGTGGGCGTTTCCTTACTATCTGGCGGGATCCATTCTGGCCGTCGCTATTGCGCTTTGTATTGGCGTGTCGGGGTGGGCGCCCGCCCTCAGTATGCTGCCAATGCTCTATATGATCTATACCTGTTACGGGCAATGGATCAGACCCGAGGCTGAGAAAGCCATCGCTTAGTGCGATCCCTGTGTGACGGAAGTTGAAGGAGGGCCTTGAGGCGCCAAGGCCCTCCGTTCCTATAAGCGCGCTTCAACTTGCAAAACAAGGCATTGCGGCTTACATCGGACACGAGTGCTTGAGAGTCCGATGTTCATCTCCCGTTTTTGACCGTTCATCCAAAAATCCTGCAATCCATCGCGATTACCACCTGCCTCAGGGTGTCCGGCCTTATTCTGTCCACGAGGAGATCTTGCATGAAACTCAGCACATCCATCCTGGTCGCGTTTGCGGGCGTAAGTGCAGTTAGCGCCCTGGCCGAACGGTTCGACCTCAAAGTCAGAAACTACTTTTTCGCGGGTTTTTCCGGAAATCGCGAATCCCTGGACAAAGGGCTCAAAATGTGTGAGGAGGCTCTAGCCGCCGACCCGAAGAATGCGGAAGCCCTGGTATGGCATGGTGGTGGAGAGTACTATCTAGGCGGACAGGCTTTTCAAAAAGGTGACTCCCAAAAGGGAATGGAGTTGGTGCAACTCGGTATGAGGGAAATGGATGACGCAGTCGCTTTGGCGCCCGACTCGGTAGGCGTTCGCGTCCCTCGCGGGGCGGTTTTGTTGACCGGGTCCCATCACATGCCGCCTGAAATGGCCCGTCCGTTGATTGAAAAAGGCCTGTCGGATTACGAGCATTCACTCGAACTGCAAGCCGCGAATTTCGATAGTCTCGGCACGCACCCGCGCGGCGAACTGCTGTTCGGTATTGCGGAAGGCTACAGCCGGCTCGGTAACGAGGAAAAAGCCCGGGCCTATTTCGAGCGGATCGGGACTGAACTCAAGGACACTCCGTATGCCAAACGCGCGGCCACGTGGATGGCAACCAAGTCGCTTCCGGTATCAGAAACCGGCTGTATTGGCTGTCATGTCTCGAAATGAGAATCCGGCAGTATGTCCGGTTGTCGACACTGACGGCGACACTGATTGCTGACACGGGCATCGCCATAATCTTCGCGACCATCGCCGCCGCCGGTTCCCCGGGTTTCTCTTGGCATTTCGTCTTTGGCCGATTCCTGCGATCGTGGATCTATGCGAATTGCATCGGGGGTATGGCCAACCTGGTTCCCTGGGCATGGCTGGCCACCTGGTCGCGGAACAGCCTTCTTCTGTGGCTCGCCCGGACCTCGCTGATGACCGTCGTCGGCATACTGGGCTCGCTGTCGGCGATTGTTGCCTTCCTCATCATAGGTTGGGACAATGCCGCCAGTTTCTGGCCGACCTATGTTGCCAACGTCAAGTTCGCGGTGCCCATCACCATCATCGTCGGCTCGGCGGTTCATGTGTATGAGGAAATGCGCTACCGGCTGGAGAGCACGACGCTCCAGCTTCGAACCAAGGAGTTGGAGCACGAGCGGGCACTTAAGCTTGCCACCGAAGCACGCCTCGCGTCGCTTGAATCACGCCTCCATCCGCATTTCCTGTTCAACACGCTGAACTCGATCTCATCGCTGATCCCGGAAGATCCCAAGCGCGCTGAAAGGCTGGTGGAACAGATGGCCGCACTGCTGCGCTTCTCACTGGAGTCGGCCCAGCGCGGCTCGGTACCCCTGGAGCGCGAGTTGCAAATCGTGGGCGATTATCTCGCCATCGAAAAGACGCGCCTTGGTGAGCGCCTCACCTACAACCTGGAAGTGGATGACAAGTTGAAAGGAGCTTCCATTCCGCCGCTCGCGGTGCAGACCCTCGTGGAAAACAGCATCAAGCATGTCATCGCACCGAATCGGGCGGGCGGATCGGTCGAAGTGCGGGCGGCCCGTTCGGGTGAGATGCTGGAGGTCACCGTGCGCGATAGCGGACCCGGTTTCGACCTGGAGGATGCCCCGGCCGGGCACGGTATTGACAACCTAAGAAGCCGGCTCGCGGCATTGTATGGTCCCGCCGCGCGAATCTCGTCGCCGCAGAGCGGACAAGGCGCGGTGGTTCAACTCGCGATTCCATTGCGGACCGGCCCCGCCTGAACATGATTCGGGTGTTTCTTATCGACGACGAGCCACTCGCTATCAAACGGCTTGCCCGTCTGCTCAACGAGACGGGACGCGTCGAGATCATCGGTCAAAGCTCAGATCCCATTGAAGCGCTCGCGGGGCTCGACTCCGACCCGCCGGATGTCCTGTTCCTCGACATCCAAATGCCCGGACTGACTGGCTTCGAGCTCCTCTCGCGCCTCAATCCCCAGCCCCTGGTAGTCTTCACCACAGCCTGGGACCAATATGCGCTCCAAGCCTTCGAAGTGCATTCCGTCGACTACCTGCTGAAGCCAATCGAATCGCAGCATCTCGACCGCGCCCTCAGCAAACTCGAACGCATCACGAGCGGAGGAGCGCCGCGCCCCGATCTGCAGGAACTCCTCGGCAAGCTGGCCAGCCGGCTGACGAGTCCTGGCCCCAAATACCTCGACCGCGTCGCTTCCCGCATCGGCGAACGGGTAGAACTGGTGGAATTGTCACGGATCACCCATTTCTTCGCCAACGACAAACTTACCTGGGCCTCCACCCCGGCCAAAAACTATGTGGTGGACTACACCATCCAGGATCTGGAGTCGAAACTCGATCCCCAGCGTTTCACTCGAATCAGTCGTGCGGTAGTGGTGAACGTCGACCACATCCAGGAACTCCACAACTGGTTCGCGGGTAAAATGGTGGTCCGGCTGAAGGACGAGAAACGAACCGAGCTGCCCGTCTCGCGCGACCGCGTCCGTGCACTCAAGGAACGCCTGGGCATCTGACGGGTAGCGCACTCGCCTCGACAAGCACCGATTGCCTAAAGGCGGGTTGCAAACTGAAACTCCACGTACGGAAGGCTGGAGGTTCATGGCATGGTCCCACCCCAGGAAAACCAGGTGGCGTGACCTGTAGCTGTCCAAGCGCCACCTGATACGCTTAAGTCATAAGGTTTTTATGAAACGAGCCGTCCTCGTAGCGTGCGCGCTTGCTACCGCGCTGTGCGCCCAGAAGCAGCCATTCGACGTGCAGGCGATGTTAAAAATCTCGCGAATCAGCGAGCCCGCCCTGTCGCCCGATGGCAAGCTGATCGCGTTCACAGTGCAAACCGTCGACCTCGACCAGAACACCAAGCCGAAGCAGATCTGGACCATCCCGGCCGACGGCGGTCCAGCAACGCAGATCACGTTCCAAGGCTCCGATAACGAGCGTCCCCGCTGGTTCCCAGATTCCAACCGCCTTGCCTTCATATCTAATCGCGACGGTTCATCGCAGGTCTGGACCATGAGCGCCGACGGCTCGCAGCCGAAGCAGGTGTCCACGCTTTCCACAGAAGCGGGTGGCGTGCTGGTATCTCCGGACGGTAAAAAGCTCGTTTTCACCAGTGAGGTCTATCCCGAATGTCCCGACGACAACTGCAACCGGCAGCATCTCGAAGCCGAAAAGAACAATAAGGTAAAGGCCCGGTCGTACACGACGCTGCTGTTTCGCCACTGGACAGCCTGGGACAACAAGCGACGGTCGCACCTGTTCGTCATCGACGCCGCGGGTGGCCATGCCACCGATCTCACCCCCGGACCGCACGACGTGCCCCCGTTCTCCCTGGGCGGACCTGACGATTACTCCATATCGCCGGATTCGCTGGAGGTCTGCTTCACCATGAACGCCGACCCCAACCCGGCCACGAGCACCAACACGGACCTGTACACCGTGCCCATCACCGGAGGTGATTCCAAGAAAATCACCCTCAATCTGGCTGCCGACAGCTCGCCCCAGTACTCGCCCGATGGCAAGTACATTGCCTATCGCAGCCAGACCCGCCCCGGCTACGAAAGCGATCGTTTCCGGTTGTCGGTCTACGATCGTAGCGCCAACTCCACCAAGTCTCTGACCGAGTCCCTCGACCGCTGGGTGGAAAGCTTCGCCTGGTCGCCGGACTCCGCCCGCATCGCCTTCACCACGCAGGACCGCGGCCGTCAGAACATCCACCTGATCCCTGCCACCGGGGGCGCTGCTCAGTCCATCGTGAGCGGTGCGATGACCCTGGATGATCTGGAATTCCTGCCGGGTGGAAAGGCACTCATATATACCGGCCAGAGCGGCTCCCATCCCATCGAGTTGTACCGTGCCGCGTCGGGAGGCGGGCAGGTCCAGCTCACGCATCTGAACGACGATCTGCTCGCGAATTACGTCCTGACACCGCTCGAAGAGATTTCCGTGGAAGGCGCCGAGCGCGCCCGTGTGTACAGCTTCGTGGTCAAGCCACCCTCTTTTCGCGCCGGACGCAAGTATCCTGTCCTTTTCCTGATTCACGGCGGTCCCGAGGGCGAATGGGGTGAGAGCTGGACATACCGTTGGAACGCGCAGGTCTTCGCGAGCGCTGGATATGTGGTCGTGATGCCGAACCCGCGCGGCTCGGTCGGGTACGGCCAGAAGTTCACCGACGACATCAATCTCGACTGGGGCGGCAAAGCATACGACGATATTATGGCCACCGTCGATTATGTCGCTGCGCAGCCCTACGCCGATCCCGATCGCTTCGCGGCCGCAGGGGGGTCCTATGGTGGCTATATGATCGACTGGATGCTTGGCCACACGCAGCGCTTCAAAGCCCTCATCTCTCATGCCGGGGTTTACGATCTGAAGAGCGAAACGGGGGCTACCGAGGAACTTTGGTTCCCGCTATGGGAATACGGCGGCATGCCGTGGGACAACCCGGACATTTACGCGAAATGGTCGCCGAGCAATTACGTAAAGGACTTCAAAACCCCCACGCTGGTGATCCACGGCGAGCTCGACTTCCGCGTCCCCTACACCCAGGGACTCCAGTTGTTCACCGCGCTCCAGATGCAGAAAGTGCCATCCAAGCTCCTCGAGTTTCCGGACGAGGGCCACTGGGTGATGAAACCCCAGAACACAGTCCTGTGGTACAACACGTTTCTGACCTGGATCGACGAATGGACAAAGAAATCAGGAAACGAGAAGAAGCCTTCCACAGGCCAATAGCGAAGCGATGATCGGTAAGGTGCTGGGGCACTATCGAATCCTCGCCAAGATCGGCGAGGGTGGCATGGGAGTGGTCTATCGCGCTCACGACGAGGTGCTCCAGCGTGACGTAGCGGTGAAGGTGGTCGGCGAAACCGCCGGCGTCGAGACTCAGAAGTTCCTGCTCCATGAGGCCCGCGCTTCTTCCGCGCTCAGCCACCCTAACATCTGCACCGTTTACGAAATTGGCGATGTCAACGGCGAGTTGTACATCGTCATGGAACTCGTCGAGGGCAAGAATCTCAGCGCGTTGATTGCGGCGGCGGATGGCTTGCCGATTCAGTCCGTCCTCCGCTACGGGGTGCAGATTGCCGCGGGGCTGGCTCATGCGCACTCACGGGGCGTCGTACACCGCGATTTGAAGAGCTCCAACGTCGTTGTTACCAATGACGGTCTCGCTAAAATCCTCGATTTTGGTCTCGCAAGCCGGATCGCCACAACTCATGACGAGGCGACCCGCACCGTGGGGCCGACGGAAGCCCAGGCGCTCACCGGCACGCTGGCGTTCATGGCGCCCGAAATCCTGCGCGGCGAGCCGGCCGATCAACGTAGCGATATCTGGGCGCTCGGCATAGTGCTCTATGAGGCCGCAAGCGGAAAGCTTCCGTTCCAGGGGCGCACCAGCTTTGAACTGAGTTCCTCGATTCTGCATGCGGCGCCACCTCCTCTGCCAGTACACGTTCCCGTGGCCTTATCCCCTGTTGTGCAGCGCTGCCTTACCAAGGAGCCTGCGCAGAGGTATCAACTGGCCAGCGAAGTCCATGCCGCGCTAGAGGCTCTGCAGTCCGCTACCGTCGTGGCTCCGCAGCCGTCCGCCGAGCTAAAGGGCCTTCAAACCACGCTCCACCGCGGCATTAAACATGTTCAGGTGAAGAACGGCGACGTTCTGCTACTCGTTGGCACAACAAAAGGCGCCTTTCTGATGCGATCCTCGCCGCAGCGCACGAAATGGGAGGTCGCGGGCCCCTATTTTCACGGCCACGCAATCTACTCAATGGCATTCGATGCGCGCGCGGGACGGCGTAGAATTTGGGCTTCCACCCAGAGCCTCACCTACGGTACGTTCCTGCGAACCAGCGACGACTTCGGCAAGAGCTGGACCAATCCGCAGGACATGCCCATTCGCTTCCCGGCCGAATCGGGCGCATCGCTGACCAACATTTGGCAGATCTGCCTGGGGCGCGAAGATGAGCCGGACGTGCTGTACTGTGGCGTCGATCCCGCGGCGCTGTTTGAATCGCGCGACGGAGGCGATACCTGGACGCTGATCCGCGCGTTGTTTGAACATCCGCATCGCCCGCGCTGGTGGCCTTCGTTCGGTGGTCTGTGCCTGCACACCATCGTCCCCGACCCTACCAATCGGCGCCGCATCTATGTTGCAATTTCCGCAGCGGGCGTCTACGTTACCGAGGATGGCGGCCTGACCTGGAACGCTCGCAACAAAGGCGTTCGCGTTGTGTTCCTCCCTGAGAAGTACCCCGAGTTCGGCCAGTGCGTCCATAAGATCGTGATGCACCCGGCTCGCCCCGAACGCCTCTTTTTGCAGAATCATTGGGGCTTGTACCGTTCGGACAATCACGGCGAGACATGGCAGGATGTCGCGAACGGAGTGCCCTCGGATTTTGGATTCGCGATGCTGATGCACCCGCACAATCCCGACTGCGTTTATGTCATACCCGTCGAATCCGATGAATTTCGGTGCACGCCGGAAGGGTGCCTGCGCGTGTATCGCACCCGTAACGCCGGCGAATCGTGGGAAGCGCTGACCCGCGGGCTGCCGCAGAAGGGAGCGTACGAAAACGTCCTCCGCGACGCGCTGACTTCGGATACCCTGACCCCGCTCGGTCTTTACTTCGGAACTCGAAGCGGCGTGTTGTTTGGGTCCATCGACGAAGGCAAGACCTGGAAACGGATGGCGGAAGGTCTTCCTCCGATCACGTGCGTTAAGGCAGCCGTGATTGGAACGCCGCGCACCGCTAAGACCGCCGTGAAGAAGCGGAGTAAGTCTTAAGGGTGGCCGTCACCTTCCATATACCGGGCCCCCTGCGCGTCTTTTCCAGCGGTGCGAGGGTCGTGAAATCGGATGCCTCTCCGAGAACGCTTGGCGACGCCCTGCAAATCCTGTCGCAACTCTGTCCCGGCATCCGCGATCGCGTCCTCACCGAACAGGGCGAGATCCGCGAGCACATCAATGTGTTCGTAGGCGTTGAAGCATCGCGCTATACCGGCGGCCTGAGCACACCGGTGCGGGATGGCGCAGAAATCTCGATCGTTCCCGCAATCAGCGGTGGCCGGCCAAGGTGGTCGCCACTTCCCAATTGAACCGAACGAACTTGTACAGCGCGTCTTCGAGCAGGCGCTCCTGGTCGCTATGGGCGCCGAACCCCTTGGGACCGTCTTCTTCGTCCACCATGGGACCGATCCCATAACACTGCACGCCCTTGGCCCGCAGATAAGCCATGTCGGTTGCGCCGGTGCTCATCTGAGGCAGCGTCGCGGCCTTGTAAATCTTCTGGTTCGCGGCTTCAATCGCCCGGAACGTCTCCGTGTCGATACGGGAAGGCGCGGCTTTGGGGCGCTCGTTGCGCTTGTCCGGCACCACGTCTACCGCTGGATCGTTAATCACCTTGCGCATCATGTCGTAAAACGCCGGCATGTTCTCGTCCGGTAGCGCCCGGATGTCGAGTGTCGCCTGCGCCTCCGAAGGAATCACGTTGATCTGGTACCCGGCGTTGATGATGTTCGGCGAAATCGAGGTATGCAGCATCGAGTAGTGGCCCGGTTCATTCTCCGCCAGGTACTCGCGAACGGCGGACGATTTTGCCGGATCGAGAAGCCCGTTGTACCGTGCCGACTCTTCCGGCCCGACCAGCGTTGAAAGTTTCTCGAAATAGTAGCGCGTCGTGTCGTTTAAACGCATCGGCGGGTCCCACATCGCGACTTTCTCGATCGCGCGCGAAAGATGCAGAACGGCGTTGGTACGAAGCGGCCGTGATCCATGCCCCGCGGGACCGTGTGCTACCAGCCGCGCGCCTTGCGGCAGCTTCTCGGCGGTCTGGATCAGCGCATAACGAACCTCGCCGCCGCGCCGCGTGACGGTGCCCCCCTCCGCAAAGCAGATCTCCGCGTCGATATCGTTCCAATGGTTCTCGACGAGGTACTGAATGCCGTACTGCGTTGCAGCCTCCTCGCCCGCCTCGGCCACGAAGATGACGTCCCGGTCGAGTGGCACCTTCAGGCGTTTGAGCAGCAGCATGGTCATCATTCCCGACGTCATGTTGTCCTTGTCGTCGAGTGTTCCGCGGCCATAGATGAATCCTCCATTCCGCGCGGCGCTGAACGGTGGAAACGTCCACTTCGAGGCGTCCACCTTGACCGTATCGGTATGACCCATGATGAGCAAAGGCCGCTTCGAACCGTTGCCCTTCAGGCGGGCGATCAAGTTCATGCGGTTGGGGTCCTTGCCAACCACCATGACGGGGATTCCTTCCGCCTCCAGGACCTTCTTGACGTATTCGACGACCTTTGTTTCGTTGCCCGGCGGGTCGGTCGTGTCCATCTGAACCACCGCCGAATAATGGCGGAGGGCTTCTTCGTTGACTTTCGACCAATCCGGCGTTTGCGCCGCCAGGGGCAGAACGAGCAACAGCGGAACGAGACGATGCATTTGAACTAGTGTAGTCGGTTCTGGGCGACCGCCTTGCCGCGAGCCCGCAGAACTTCTAACTCAGCGCCGACGAAGCCCCACGTGATCCAAACTTTGCCTTGCGTCACGCGGCGGAAATACTCCTGCGCCTTGGCGGCCTCGTGATTGTAAAGGTGCCAATTGCCGATGCCGTAAGCGACCGTGTCGAATCGCAGCTCAGCTTCGGTGTCGGAACCGTCACGCGGTGGTTCGGGAGGTAGCGCATCGGATTCTTTCATGCGGCCTTGGAACAGGCGCACCAGGCTGAGGTAGAAAAACGTATGCGGCTCTTTGTTCGTCATGTCGGGGGTGATGGCAGCCGCGGCTTTTGCCGCATCCTCCGGCCTGTTCGCTCGGCGCAGCGAAGCATAAAGCCAGTTTGTTGAGTTGATGCGGCTATCGGTGTTCGGCGCCAGGTCGACGGCATGGCGGAACGCATCGGCCGACTCGTCGAACTCCTGCAGGAAGTAATGAGACAGCCCGAGATGGTAATAGGCTTCGACCTGCTTGGCGTCGAGCGAGACTGCGTGGTTCAGGTCGTCCCGCGCTTTGGTGAACTCGCGCAACGGCAGCTCGCGATGCCCGCGTTCGATATATAGCTGAGCATTGTTCGGCGCGATGGCGATGGCTCTAGTACAGGTGTCAACGGCCTCCCGATCCTGCCAGACCGAAGCCTGCGCTTGCGCCAGTTTAAGGAGGAGGTCGGCGTTCTTGGGGTCAGCGCTCGAGGCCTTCAGTGCCGCCGCGACCACGCCTTTCTCATCCGGCAGCGAGTAGAATTTAGTTCCCAGCGGTGATGTGACCTCGAGCCGCGGCTTCGCCGTGTCCTGTGCGATTGCTGCGAAGCCGAACAGTGCGGCGGCAAAAGTGGCTCTTGCGATCCAACCAGGAGTCTGCATAGCTCGAAATTATAGCCGATCCAGCAACAGGCACTTCATTGGCTGAATCTTGAGCCCCAGGATCATGCCGAAGCTGCGCACGTTGAGCGTGCCACTGTGTAATCGAAGTGCAATGCGGTGACGCCAATAAGAAGATCACTAAACGGGATTACCGTTCCTTGACGACGCGCTTCCCAATCGACCCTCGCCGCCAGTTGCACCCCGTCGCTCAGCGGCTATGAGGACCCTGGAGTCGATGACGAATCCCACGATGGTGGATGCAGCGGTTCCTGGCCCCTGAGGGCCTTAATCAATGCGACCGGCTGTCTTTCTTTCGACAATAATCTCGGCGCCTTCCCTGAGCTTATCCAGCACTGCGGCGAAGTCCCTGAGGACTTCGGCCTAGGTCATGCGGATTGTCGTAATTGCTTGATTGAGACAGGCGCTACCGCGGCAGCTTAAACTCAACGCCCCGCTCATCATTGAGCCGCTGCGACAACGACCGGTCAATCAGATCCGGGCTCAATTGATTCAGCGAATGTTCCGCGTTTACGTAGTGCAGAGTGCCGCCTTCCATCCAGTACCCGAGCGCCTGCACGATCGTGTGGTCCCTGAGCGCGATGAGGTAAATCGTCGGCTCGTCGCTGGCTCTCCGAGGCGCAGCCGCTGCTTGCTGGTCCTGCTGATCCGCGTAAGGATGCGTCGGCGGAGCCTGGTACATGCGCACACCCGAATTCGAAGGCTGCTCGGTGGGCGGCAAATTGTCATATTCCCGAATCGACGGATTGGCCCGCTCGGGAACGAAATTCTGATTGATCACTACAGACGGTGGAGCACCGGTGTCGGCGCCACCCTGATCCGGGGGAGCTTGCTGACCGTATCCAGACGCATCGTAACCGCCATACCCGTTACCGTATCCGCCGACATAAACCGGCACGGGAACGGCAACCACCGATCCACGGTCATGGCTGGGATGATTAGGACGGGGCTGGCGCACTGGAGCTCCGAAACCAGGGCCCACCGCAACGCCTCGATTCGGACGAGCGGGATTGAATACACCGCCTTGGGGCGGAGGATGCCCGGTTCCTGGATAGAGGACGCTGCCAAACCCTCCGATCGACCCGTAGGTTTGAGCAAACGCGAAAGAGGCAAACAACAAAGCAACGATACCGACCGCGAGACCGACCTGACGCATAATTTAAGCCTTTCCCGGGTCGCGAGAGGCTTCGTGGCGCCTGCGCGCTCCCGTAACTCACCCTTCAATTAGATTGTACAAGATATAATTTAGGTTACATGCCTGTGCGACGTTCTGTCTGCGCACTCGATTGCCCCGACTGCTGCTCGTTGCTCATCAATGTAGAAGACGGTAAAGGGTCCCGTCTGCGTGGAGATCCAAATCATCCCATCACGCGCGGCTTCCTGTGCGCCAAGGTGGCGCGCTATCTCGACCGCGAATATTCCCCGGAACGACTGCTGTATCCGCGGAAGCGCGTCGGCCGTAAAGGTGAGGGCCGCTTTCAACAGATTGGCTGGGACGAAGCGCTCGACACGATAGCGGAACGCCTCCGCTCGACGGCTGCCGAGTTCGGATCCGAATCGATCCTGCCTTACAGTTATGCCGGAACGATGGGACTGCTGAACGGCTCGGGCATGGATCGCCGGTTTTTCCACCGGCTCGGCGCATCGCGGCTCGATCGCACCATCTGTTCCAGCACCGGGGTCGCCGGCATGACTGCCACGCTCGGCTTCCGCTACGGCACCGAACCGGAGCAGTTCGCAAAATCAAAGCTGATCATTGCCTGGGGCGCCAACATCCTGGGCACCAACGTTCATCTGTGGCCGTTCATCCTCGAAGCGCGCCGGAATGGCGCCCGGTTCTACACCATCGACCCCATTCGTACGCGCGCGGCACGCCTCGCCGACAAGCACTTTGAGATTTATCCCGGCAGCGATCTGGCCCTCGCCCTCGGATTGACGCACGTCATTATTCGCGAGAACCTGCACGACCGTTCTTATATCGAGCAGTTCACTAACGGCTTCGACCAACTAAAAGTTCGTGCGCTCGAGTACCCACCGGAGCGTGTGGAAGCGCTCACCGGCCTCGCCCGCACAGATATCGTGGAACTGGCGCGCGAGTATGCCACCATTCGCCCGGCCGCGATTCGCCTCAACTACGGGTTGCAGCGCAGCGAGCGCGGGGGCGCGTCGGTGCGTGCCATCTGTGCCCTGCCCGCACTGATCGGCTCGTGGCGCGAGGAAGGCGGCGGAGCCCAGCTTTCCACCTCCCATGCGTTTCAGTTCAACCGGATCGCCCTGGAGATGCCTGAACTGCAAATGCGGTCGGAGTTAGGACGCGAGGCCCGCATCGTCAACATGGCGGAACTCGGCAAGGCGCTTACGGCATTGGACGATCCACCCGTGAAAGCGATGGTGGTTTACAATTCCAACCCCGCGGCAATCGCTCCCAACCAGAACGACGTGATTCGCGGCATGAAACGGGAAGATCTGTTCACCGTTGTCCTGGAACAATTCCAGAGTGACAGCGCTGATTACGCCGACATCGTGCTCCCCGCCACGACCTTCCTCGAGCACACCGACGTCTACCTCGCTTACGGCCACTACTATCTGCAGTTGGCCCGGCCGGCTCTTTCCGCACCCGGCGAGTGCCGCTCGAACGTCGAAGTCTTCCGTGCCCTTGCAGAACGAATGGGCTTCGAGGACGCCTGCTTCCGTGAATCTGAAGACGACATGATCCGGGGATTGCTCGCGTCTGGCCATCCATTCCTCGAAGGTATTACGCTGGAGCGGCTCGATCGCGAAGGCTTCGTGCGCCTCAATGTTTCGGAGGACGGCAAGCCGTTCCTGCCATTCGCAAACGGCGGCTTTGGTACGCGCTCCGGCAAATGCGAATTCGGAGCTGAGAGTCTCGATTACATCCCGCCCCAGGAATCCCGTCTCGGTTCACACGAATTGCGCTCGCGCTATCCCCTCGAACTCGTCTCCTCCAAGAACGACGACAGCATGAACTCGACCTTCGGGAATCGCTCGGCGGTCGACGCTCAAACCTCGGTCCTGCACATCCGCATCGACGATGCCGAGTCCCGCGGCGTCCGTTCCGGCGACCTGGTTCGGGCATTTAACGACCGTGGAAGCCTCGTGTTGAAGGCCGTAGTTGACGACACCGTACGTCAGGGCGTCGTCCGAATCCCCTCCGTGCGTTGGAATAAGGCAGCGTCCGATGGTCACAGTGTGAACGTGCTGACATCGGAAAGGCTCACGGATATCGGGGGCGGCCCGACTTTTTATAGCTGCCTTGTGCAGGTGGAAAAGTGTGGCGATTAGCAGCCTGCGTCATCGCCCTTTTAGCCTCAACGGCCTGTCAACGTTCTGCTGAGCCAGTGCCGCCGGCGCGAACTGCGATTATGCTGAGCGCGTCTGATCCGCGCGCAGACTCCCAGCTTCTGGATGGCTTCTATCCGTTATTCATGGATCATCGCTGGACCAAGGGCCACTTCAGCGCCCGGCTGATGCCGCCGAAGGATGCCGCACGCAAAGGCGCGGTTCTGGTGGCGGTATTCGGAATCGCCGATGCCGCGATTCAGCGTCTGCAATCGATCGAGTTGACGCCTACGGTCGAAGGCATCGCCTTGCCGCCCGAGCGCTACACCAAAGCTGGCGACTTCACCTATGCCCACGACGTCCCCGCCGGCGCGCTGACAAAGGATGCCGTTGTCGTCACCTTCGCTCTCGACAAAACGCTTCCGCCGTCCGGGAACGAGCATCGCGAACTCGGCGTCAACTTGAGCATGTTGGGATTTGAAGCCAAGTGACCCAGCGCTGGAAAACCGTGGTTTACTACGGAATTCCGATGCTGGTAGCGCTCGCCATTCACTGGCAGGCGCTGAGCATCTGGTTTCTGAATGATGACTTCGCCTGGCTCGGCCTTCCGCTGGAGTTTCACTCCATCCGCGATCTGCCGCACCTGCTGTTCGCCCCGATGGCCCAAGGCACCATCCGCACCATCAGCGAGCGCCTGTTCTTCCTGATCTTCACCTCGCTCTTCGGTCTGCATGCCCTGCCGTTTCACATCTGGAGTTTTCTAACCCTCTTCGCCGACATGGCGCTAATCATGGCGATTGTGCAGCGCCTTGTGGGACAGGCTTTCAGCCTGTCCGCGGCGGCAATAGCCGCCGTTCTATGGTCTGCCAACCCCGGCCTCGCGGAAGCCGTCGCCTGGACCTCCGTCTACAACGAGCTCGCCGGAGCCTTCTTCATCCTCCTGGCCTTCTACCTCTTCCTCCGTTACACCGAAACCAGCCAAACGCGTTTCTGGCTCGGCACCTGGATCGCGTTCATCCTTGGCTTCGGAGCCATTGAGCTGAACGTGGTCTTCCCCGCGCTAGCCGCCGGTTACGCCCTCTGTTGCGCGCGTCGCTATCTCGCGAAAGCGCTCCTGCTCTTCATCCCCTCGGCAGTGTTCATGGCCATCCATTACCTCTATATCCCAATCGAAGGCCAGAGCTTCTACGGCATGCATTTCGACATCGGCATGTTCACGACGCTGCAACGCTACTGGGTGTACTCGATCGCGGCTTTCCGGCACGACTCCATCGACGTAATCCCGAAGCGGGCGCTCAGTGCCCTCGCAATCGCGATCACCGCCGCCCTGCTCGTGTTCATCGTTCGTCAGGCGCTGAGGCGAGACTGGCTGCCCGCATTCTTCCTGGCGTGGTTCCTGATCGTTCTTGCGCCCCTCATCCCCCTGAAAAACCACTACACGGAATACTACACAACCATTCCGGCAGCCGGTCTCGCGCTGCTGGCAGGCTACGCAATGTCACGCATCTCGCGTCCCCTCACTTGTGTCGTGGCCGCGCTGTTAGCCTGTTCCTACGTCATCGCGTCAGCCATCGACATCCACGTCACCGACGCCTTCTTTAAGCCCCATTCCCAGGCCCTGCAACGCATTGTCGAAGGCCTCGAAAAAACCAGCGCGCAAAACAAAGGCAAGGTAATCCTGCTCGACAACATCACCTCCGAAATCATGAATTTCGGCTTTTACGACGATCCCTTTCGTCTGCTCGGGATCAACCAGGTCTACCTCACTCCCGGAACTTCGATCGCCACGCGTCCCTCCTGGGCCCCTGTTTCGATGTTCCACATCACGCCCTACGCGACGCTGGCGGCATTGAAGCAGCACGAAGCCGTCGTTTACCGGTACACCGACCGTGGTCTCCAGGACATCACCGCCCAATACACGCAAGAGGCGGAGGCGAAATTCGCCGATTCACGCCCCGATTACATCGATGCCGGCAATCCTCTGTTCGAAGGCCTCATGGGCAAGACCTGGTATGCCGCGGATGGCGGAGTGCGCTGGTTGGGCAAGTCCGCCACGGTCGAACTCGCCGGCCCGAGTCACGATGGCGAAACGCTATACGTCAGCGGCTATTGTCCGGTCCCAACGCTTAGTGCCGGCCCATTTATGCTTACGGTCCGCGCCGACGGCCAGAAAATCGGCGACGCGACCATCAACAAACCCGACCGGTTCGAATTCAGCTTTCCCATGCCTTTGGCCACCGTCGGCAAGCCGAAAATCGAGATTTCCGTCGAGGTGGACCATACCGTCAAGCCCGGCCAGGACACCCGGGATCTAAGCCTGCTATTCGGAACGTTTACGATGAGAGAAGCGGCGGCCGCTCCTTGACCACGTCCGCGGGAGACATAATGACCTATTTTGAACAGCACCGCTCCGAGTACCTTGATGGCCTTAAGGCGTTCTTGCGCATTCCGAGCATCAGCACCTTAACCGAGCACAAATCCGACATACGCCGAGCCGCCGAGTTCGTGCGCAACGAGTTAGAAAAAGCCGGCCTGCAACACGCCGAATTGATTGAGGGTGAAGGTAATCCGCTGGTTTACGCGGAATGGCTGGGCGCTCCCGGCAAGCCTACCCTGCTTCTTTACGGCCACTACGACGTGCAGCCGCCCGATCCTCTCGACGAATGGAAATCGCCGCCCTTTGAACCAGATATTCGCAATGACAATATTTACGCCCGCGGGTCGGCCGACGACAAGGGCCAGACGCTCATCCTGGTGAACGCGGTTGCGGGTCTGCTGAAGCAGCACGGCAAGTTGCCGGTGAACGTGAAGTTCCTGATCGAAGGCGAAGAGGAAGTCGGCGGAGAGCACATCGAGCACTATGTCCGCAGCAAACCGGCCCGCATCAAGGCCGATGCCGCGGTGATTTGCGATACAGAGATGTTCGCGCCGGAATTGCCGACCATTTGCGTCGGCCTGCGTGGGATCGTTTACGGTGAGATTCACGTCACCTCCGCCCGTCAGGACCTGCACTCGGGAATTTACGGGGGCGCCGCGCCGAATTCGATGCAGGCGGCAGCCGAAATCATCGCCGCGCTGAAAGGCCCCAACGGTCATGTGAATATCCCCGGCTTTTATGATCGCGTCCAGGAACCCAGCGCCAAGGAGCGCGAAGCCTGGGCACGCCTTCCGTTCGACGAGAAGGAGTACATCGAGAAAGAAGTCGGCGTGAAGGCGTTGACCGGCGAAGCGAATGTTCCCCTGTTCGAGCGGCTTTGGGCGCGTCCGACTTTCGAGGTTCACGGAATCCGCGGCGGCTTTACCGGCGAGGGCGCCAAAACCGTCATCCCAGCTAAAGCTGTGGTCAAAGTCAGCACCCGCCTGGTAGCCGACCAGCGTCCCGACGAGGTCCTCAGGCAGACCCAGGAAGCCGTAAAAGCCGTCTGCCCCAAGGGCGTTACCGCGGAATACAAACTTATACATACGGCAGCTCCGTCTCTGGTAAACCCCGATAATCGGTTTATTCATGCCGCCGCCGACGCCATGTCGCAGGTTTTCGGCAAAGAAACCGTCTACATTCGCTCCGGCGGGTCGATCCCGATCGTCGGCGCTTTCGACGATGCCCTTGGAATTCCTAGTGTTATGATGGGCTTCGGCTTACCCGACGACAACCTCCATGCTCCCAACGAGAAGTTGCACCTACCCAACTTCTATCGCGGTATCGAGGCGGTCGCACGCTACCTGGAACTGCTCGGGTAAGACAAGCTTCAGATTGTCTCGGCGAACCAAAGTTTGTGTTCGACCCTAAGCCCTTGTAACCTAACTATTTGCCGGTGCGCCTTTCTTACATAGAGACACCTTCGGAAGGCCGCCGGCTCTACGAGCCGCATGCTGGTTGATTTCGAGCAGATACAACGCGCGCAGTCTGGCGACGATACTGCATTCAACCAGATTGTGGCAGCCTACCGGAAGCGGATTATGGGCACTATCGCCCGCCTCATCGGGCGGCCCGAGGATGTTGAAGATGTAGCTCAGGAGGTTTTCCTCCGCTTGTATTATTCGTTGGACCAGTTGCGCACGCCCGAGGTTTTCGAGCCGTGGCTGTATCGGCTGACGCAGAACGCGTCGTATGATTACCTGCGCAAGCAACGACGGCGAAATGAATCGAGAATGGCGGACCTCTCTGAGCAGCAGGTTCTGATGGCGGATGCGGCCGCCGGTGGCAAAGCCAGCGGCGAGAACCAGCGCCATGTGCAGGTTAGAGAATTGGTAGACTCTCTCTTAGAGTCGTTGTCTGCGGAAGACCGGATTCTTCTGAAATTGAAGGAAGTTGAAGGCCTTTCACTGAAAGAACTAGAGAAGATCTATCGGGTTAAGGAAAACGCGCTGAAGGTCCGATTGTTTCGGGCCAGGCAAAGAGTCTTGAAAGCGTTCGCGGTAGAGCAGGCGCAGATCGCGGAAAGCACCAAGAAAAAGTAAGGTATGCGGTTGGAGAAACTGTGATGGACAAGATGGATCAGGAATTAGATGCGTTGTTTAGGGCCTATCGGGAAGCGACACCTGACTTCGAGCCGAGTGCGTCGTTTACGCCGAAACTCTGGAGCGCTATCGATGCCCGTCGCACGTTCGTCTTCCGTCTTCAGAAGATGACCAAGCTGGCACTGGCCGGCGCCCTGGGAGTTTGCATCCTGGTAGGCGGCGCCACGGTCGCACGCCGGCCGAATCATATCACCGGGTCCTATGTGGATGTGCTTGCCGAGTCGCACCCGCTAGACACCATTACGTCGCTCGAGCCCGAAGCGGAGCTGCACGGGGGCGGAAGGTAGGGCCGAGGCTCACGAATGAAGCGTTCAAATCTTCTGATTGCGCTCTACCTGGTGTTGCTTTTCCTGGCGGGGGGCGCAGCCGGAGTCTTTGCGTATCGTCTTTACGCACCACCCGCGGTCAATGGCCGAGACGTTCAGAAGCCGCCGAGTCATGAGGACTGGCGCCGTCAGTACCTCAACGAAATGCAGACCCGGCTCAAACTGAGCACAACGCAGGTGCAGCAACTGAACTCGGCGCTGGACGAAACACGCGCGCGGTTCGACGAGGCGCACCGGCGCAGCGATGCCGAGATCAAATCAATCCGTGAGGATCATCAGAATCGGGTAAAGGCCTTCCTGTCGGACGTCCAGCGGCCCGAATACGACAAGATCATCGTCGAGCACCAGCGCGCCAGGGAACAGCAGCAAAAGAAGTAGCTTACTTCGCTACAAGTTCTTTCTTCTTCTTCGCGGCCGCCTGGATTTCGCGTGTCTTCTGGAACTTCTTCTGGAAGCGGTCTACGCGGCCTTCCGTATCTACAAGCTTCTGGCGGCCGGTCATAAACGGATGGCAGTTTGAGCAGATTTCCACGCGGATGTCGCCCTTGTGTGTCGAGCGCGTTTTAAAGGAGTTCCCGCAGGCGCAGATGATGTTGATTTCGTTATAGGCGGGGTGAATGCCGGCTTTCATGGGGGTTCGAAGGGTCCTTTCGTGAATTTCTATTCTAACATCCAAATGCGAACCCCCGCGACTGGGGCTCCGTAAGACGGATCGTCCGGGTCGCGGGGGTTGTTCGGTAGCCTATTAGTATCTCGCGCGGTGAGGCAGGCCGGTCCACAGGAACAGCGGCCTCGTCACTGAACGAAACCTGAACGTTATCAACGGTCGACTTTAAGAGTCGGCCACCTCACGCGTGGATGTGTTAGGACAACTACTACCAGTACTCATAAATTTTAGACTGGACCACCTCCTTTCTCAGTGATGTTTTCATCATAAGATGGCTTACTCGGTCTGTCAAATGTTTTCTACCGTTCTACCGTATATTGTGGTATTACGAATTAGTAAACACAATAGGTTAACGGGTGGGCGTCACCGTCATCCGTCCATTGGTCGCAATTGTGAAGTATTGAACAATCGAAGCCTCGATACCGCGCGCCTGCGCCAGCTTAGCCGGGTCGGGCGGACGGCCATCCTCGTGAAGCAGGTAGATTTCGAATTTAAACTGGTGCTGCGCGTCTTTCGCGGGTGGCTTGCGAGGGCCATTGGCTGCGATAATGTCGGCGATGGTGACCGTCTCGGCGTCGCCGCCCTTCAGACCGCCTTTCCCGTCCGGAACCGAACCTGCGATGAACCACGTATCTGGAACCTCATTCGGACCGATTAAGCCCATCGAGTAGAGATCGAGGGCGCAGAGTCCCGATGGGGCGCCCGGCTGAGCGAAGACGCTGTGGGCACTTCCATCCGGCAGGTTTTCGATTGTCATCCCGCCCATAATCGAGGGCTCGGGATATGGTGAATCAGCAAAATAAGATGCCACAGGGGTCACAACCGGCGTATAAAGCAAAGGATTCCAGTGCCACTGTTGAACCATGTCGAGCAGCGCAGTAGGATTCTCAGCTTTCCAGCGGAGCGCCGCGACCCAGCGGTGCGTCATTTCGTGCGCTCCCCAGGCCGTTGCAAACGCATAATGTCGAAACGTGCGCCCGCCGGCCTCAATGACCTCCCGGAATCGCGGGCCGATAAAGACCGGTCCGGCGGCCTGTTGCAATTTAGGAGAGTTGAACAATTTGAGCGGCTCGCCTTCTTCGTTGCCGGCGCCGTTGCTTGCGCCATGATCATAGATATCGTCGATGCGAAAGTCCGTTAACGCGATGGCCAGGTCATCATCGGCGGAGCATTGTTTATAGATTTCCTGGAACGTGACAGAACGCGACTTGGCAAGGAACGGATACGCGAAGATCTCGTAAACGTTGCCAACCGTGAAATGGCCATTACGGCTCAGATCGAAACCGAACGGTGTGCTGCTGAGAGCGACAGGACGCATCTCACCGGTGCCGGCCAACGGAGTTGCACTGCCAGTTCCCGAGATTTCAGCCTTCCACTCGAATCGGGACGGATCTTTCAGCGCGATTTTGGGAAGATAAAACTCGATCGACCGGTTGCCTGGGATGGCGATCATGCTCGCAACGCAGTCCGTTCCCGTGACTTGATCGCGTGGATTGATGACGACGCAGAATGGGTCGCTTTTTGCGCCGCTCGAATCGACGGTCAGACGCATCACGTTCCCTTCTCCCTTGGTCATGGTGGCAATGCCGTAGAGCAGATTGCCTTCGGCCAATTTGGGCGGCAAGGGACCGGCAAGCGTGAGCGAAAACCGCACGTCGATGCCGCGCTCCTCGACCTCGACACGCCGGATATCGACCTCAGGACGCAGATTTGGATGCGGCGGAACATCGAGGCGGTCAAGAACTTTGCCGGCGGAATTCCGGCCGCAGAAAAGTCCGACAATCCCGTCCTTCTCCGCAACCGTACCGTACCGGAACTCGATGGATCCATCCCGCCCCAGCCGGACCTGAAAGACGCTTTCGCCAAGCGGGTCGTAGCCCTCATGGGCGGCCTGGTATCGGACGGCTCGCCAGGTGACAACGAAATCCTTGCGGCTCGAATGCGTGTAGATGTGGGTCGAGTCAGCCGAATTCAGTCCCCAAAGTGGAACGATCATGGGCCGCTCGCCCGAAATGGCGCGCACGTCGAAGATTGATGCCATGGAGCGCATCGTTCCATCCGGCCAGGTCTCGCGTTCCGGGTACGTAACAGCCTCTGGCACTCCGAAGCTCAGGCTGCCGTTCAGATTGACGTAGACTTCATCCCAGATCTTCCCCCCATAGGCGAACTGGAACGCCAGCGGCATCCGCCAACTGTAGCCGCGAGCATCGGTAGGCTTACCGGCCGCGCTGCCGCCCTCGATGGAATTGCGGTTGGGACCGACCGTCAGATCGTAGGCATCCGTCCCGCGCGGAGTGAAACGGAGCCGCTTCTGCGCCAGGTTGAAGTAGTTCGCTTTATACCGCACCAGGGCGCCCGCGGGCACCGCCGTGACGGCGGATAACGGCTGTGTCGCGGCGAGCAGGCACAAAGCTAAGGTAGAGAATTCTGAGCGAATCGGCAGATCACTTGATTTTACAAAAAGGGGGCTTGACGGCGATTCGCGCTGGTGCTATTTTTGTAGCACGTTGCTATGAAAGCAGCAGAAGGCGATCGCCAACCCACTCTGAGCCGCCGCGAGCGGCAGATCATGGATGTCATATACCGCCGCGGACGAGCTACTGCCGCCGAAGTTCACGAAGCGTTGCCCGATCGCCCGAGCTATTCCGCGATCCGCGCGAAGCTGCGAATCCTCGAGGAGAAAGGCCATTTGAAGCATGTGGAGGAGTCGCTCCGCTACGTTTACGTTCCAACCCTAGCGCCCGAACGCGCTAAGCGCTCGGCGCTGCGGCACCTGGTTGACACGTTTTTCAATGGCTCCGCTGAACAGGTAATGGCCGCCCTCCTGGACCGCTCGGCCGTAACACTGTCGAAAGAAGATCTCGACCGCATGGCGGAACTGATCGAGAAAGCCAAGACCGAAGGCAGGTAGAAATGAGCATTATTCTTCTTCTCAAAGCGACCGTAATCCTCGGCGTTGCGTCGGCCCTCACCACCCTTTTCCGTAACACCTCGGCAGCGGTGCGGCACCTGATATGGACGCTGGCGGTTTGTGGTGTCCTCGCGCTCCCGGTAATGTCGCTGGTCGCGCCAAAGTGGCAGGTCCTGCCGGATTCCCAAGTCACGCGAGTCGCGCCCGTGCCGAGCAGCGCGCCCGCTGCCACGATGATTCGAACCCCTACCACAACTCGGCGGCATATGACGTGGCATTGGTCCTGGGTCTGGTACGCCGGTATGGGGGCGTCCGGCGCTTGGTTGCTGCTGGGGTGGCTGCGTGCAAGTCGCCTGGTGCGACGTTCCGAACCTGGCCCTTGGCGAGTGGAGCCGATCGCCACATCCCGCAGGGTTCGCGTTCAACGTAGCGCCGACATTACCGTTCCAGTCACAACCGGCATCTTTCGTCCCATCATTCTCATGCCGCAAGGTGCCGATGCGTGGCCCATCGAAAGACTAACCGTGGTGCTGGCGCACGAACTTGCGCATATTGAACGCCACGACTGCCTGACCCAGTTACTGGCGAGCATCGCCTGTGCTGTTTATTGGTTTCACCCCCTGGCCTGGTTTGCATCGCTCCAGCTACGCCGCGAACGTGAGCGAGCCTGCGACGATGCCGTCATCAATCGCGGAACGAAGTGTTCCGTATACGCCGAACATCTGCTCGGCATAGCAACAGCAATGCAATCAAAAGGAAATGAACTCGCCATGACGATTCCGTTTTTCCGTTCGCAGGATCTGCAGCAGCGGCTGCGAGATCTGCTCAACCAGGATGCTAACCGCCGGGCACTCTCCCTCAAGATCGTCGCGGGCATTGCGATAGCGGCGCTTTGTGTAATCATCCCCATCGCTACCGTGAGTGCGCAGTCAACGCAAGCCGTCGGTAACATTTCGGGAACCGTGATCGATGTGAGCGGCGCGGTGATTCCGTCCGTGCCGGTTACCGCCAGTGGACTAGACACCAAGAACAAGGAAGCGACCCGTGCCGATGCCGTCGGCAATTATGCCTTCCGCAATCTGCCGGTGGGCCGATACCGGGTCGAGGTGCGCGCGCGTGGGTTCAAGCTCTTCCAGTCGGAGGTCGCAGTGACGGCGGGAACTACCCTCCCGGTTCGCGCGATCCTGGATCTCGGCACGATCGAGGAGAGCGTTGATGTCATCGCCGCGCGCCCGACCTCAGCCGTCCAACCCCAAACCGCCGGAACGCCTCAGCGCATCCGCGTTGGCGGCAATGTCCAGGCGACGAAGCTGATATACAAAAGCGATCCCACTTACCCCGAGCATGCCCGCCAGCAAGGTGTTGAAGGCTCCGTTGTATTGCGGGCCGTAGTCGGCATCGACGGCAGTTTAATGTCTGTGGAACCCCTGAGCCAAACGGCCGACAGTGAACTCGTGCAAGCCGCCCTGGATGCGGTCCGAAGCTGGCGCTACGAGCCGACGCTCTTGAACGGCGCCCCGGTCGAAGTGGTCACCACAATCACAGTGAACTTCCGCCTGCGGTGACGTAGAATGGAAGAAGCCCTCGGAAGCCACCGCAAGCGGGAGTAACTCAATGGTAGAGTCACAGCCTTCCAAGCTGTTGGTTGCGGGTTCGATTCCCGTCTCCCGCTCCATTCATTTGCACCAGGTTGTGTGCTCACCATCGAGATTGCGGCAAGGGTCCCGCACGTAGCGTCAACACGCCGGATAATTCGTTCTTCTGAAACTCGGTGATAAGGACCGCACTTCTGCGCAGCAGGTCCTCAATGATCCGAAACGGAAAGTCGCATTGCTCAATGTGGATGATTTTCGGTGGGGGCCCGAGTGCCTGACTCATAGCCACAAAGTCGGCATCGGTGGTGATGATCATGTGGGAGTTGGTCTTAGCCCAGAGCCAGATCTCTTCGTCGCGGGCTTGGCGCAGACCGACATCCCGCACGTGCTTCAGGCCCGAAAATAGGGTGATCAGTCGCCCAACCAGCCGAGGTGAAAGGTTCTCGTCAAGGAGCAGGTTCACCCGATATTCGCCCGCCGTCCAGCATCAGCAGCGTACTGATAGACAGCGGGGAAGTCGGCCTTCTCGAGATCCGGATGCTCGTCCAGAATCTCGTCCTCAGTCATGCCCGCACCGAGCCAGCCCAGCACATCCCAAACGGTAATACGAAGGCCGCGAATACAGGGATTCCCGCCCCGCTTACCAGCCTCGATCGTGATTCTGCTGACTACGGAAGACATTTGACCCTCGGCTACAAGTATGCCATTACCTACCATCAGAAGCAGCCGTCGCGGGGTTCCCAACAAGGGCCCCGGCCCGTTTACCCGGCCCGATAAACCCCGCCAGCAACTCGCCCCGGCTGTTAACGCCAAATCGCCGATAAAGAGCCTTCACATAGTCGTGGACCGTGCTTTGGCTGATGCCTAACTCCGCCGCCACCTGCTTCTCCGCAAGCCCGCGCACGAGCCGCACCAGCACCTGGCGGAGCCGCGGTGGGAGATCCTCCAAAAGGTGCTCCGGGACTGGGCTCGGCGTCTCATAGAGCCACCGGGTTTCGGCATGGAAAGCCTCAACGATACGGCGCTCGCGTTCCGAGAATGGCCGGTCGCCCCATGGACGATGAAGGGACATGCCGTGGGCCTGGACGCCGTTGGAAGACAGGTGACCGCAATACATGAAGTCATCGACGCCCCCCGCGCGCCGAAACTCCTGCACGTGCTCGGAGGCGTACCAGGCGCGGTCGCCGAGCACCTGGCGCCGTGTCGCGGTGAATGGACGATCGCGCAACAGCCGCGTCAGGGGAGCATGACTCGGATCGATCGAGCGAGGCTGTGCGTCGAGATAGCTGACATATGCGCGGCGCTCGCGGTCGCTTCCCCACCCAATGTCGGTCGCGCCGGAAACGAGGATGCGCTCGCCCTCCGCCAGGGTGAGTTCAAGCCACAGGCCGATTTGGCCGCCCACCAGGTGGCACAGTCCCTGTAAGGCCCAGCGGCGTTGTTCGAGAGAGCCGCGGGGGAGATCGCGCAGGTCGTTCGTCAAGCGCAGAATGCGACGCAATTCGGCGAAGCTGACGATGTCCGAGGGCCCGGGCACCACATCATTCTACTCTCACCTTCTCGCCTGATCACTCCCCAGTTCAGGGGAATGGACGCCGCTCACGCTACGCCGCATGATTCTCGAGTGACAAAACTCAAACACATGCTCCTGATCGCGGTGCTGGCGACCGTGCCGCGACTGGCCGCGCAACCCACGCGCACCGTGCTCTACAACGGCGACATCTTCACTGCCGTCCCCGGCGCACCGCACGTGCAGGCGATCGCTATCGAAGGTGACCGCATCATCGCCGCCGGCGGCAACTGGCCGGTCCTGGCACTCGCAACGCCCGGCACCAAGACGATCAACCTCGGCGGGCGCACTGTAATTCCTGGTTTCAACGACGCCCACGTACATGTGATCGTGCCCCAAGGCGTTTATGTCAACTCCAATGCATTTGTCCCGGGCCCGGGGCCCACGCTGTCCGAGATGCAGGCGCTGATCGGCCAGGCGGCCGCCGCCAATCCGCCCGGAACTCTACTGCTTGGTCTTTACGGGACTGCGATGCTGGACGATCCGGGTACTAACCGGTTTGCGTTCGACGGCGTCGCCCCTGCGAATCCGGTGGTGCTGTTTGCCTGGAGCGGCCACGGGACGGTGTTCAACACCCAAGCCATGCAACTCCTGGAGTTCGCTCCAAACCAGCCCGATCCCACGGGTGGCGTCTTCGAACGTCTGCCCAACAGCAACATACTCTCCGGTGTCGCCCATGAATATGCCGAGTTTCTGATCCGCCGCCGGCTACTATCGCTCCTGCCGGATGCCGCGCTCGTCGGCGCCTATCAGGCTTATGCCGCGCAGGCCTCCAAATTTGGTGTGACCAGCATCCAGGATATGGCTGTAGGGTTGACGCAGCAGCGGGCCCTTGCCGCCATCGGGGCCGCCTCGCTGCCGCTGCGGGTGCGATCCATCTGCTTCCCGCTGGACCTCGGTGAACCCTGCGCGACCTGGAACGACACCGAGATGGTTCGGGCGGCTGGAACGAAGTGGATCACAGACGGCACCCCCATCGAGCGGCGCGCCTTTGTCGGGACCGCCTACGCTGATCGTCCTGGTCAATTTGGCGCCTTCAACTTCACGAACGGCCAGTTCATCGCGCGCCTCCTGGCGCAGCGCATTGGACTGCCGGCGCGCAGCCAGATTCTGCTGCACACCGTAGGCGATGCCGCAATTGGCAATGTCCTCGATGGCCTGGAGGCCACCGGCGGGCGCGCGGTGTGGAGCAACCGGCGGCCGCGCGTGGAGCACGGCGATCTGCTGTTTCCACCCGATTACGGTCGTGTCGCCAAACTCGGAGTGGTGATCGTGCAGAACGGAACGCACCTCGCTCTCACGTCGATTTTTGCGGTGCGTTTCCAACCGCAGGTCTTCGCGCAACTGGAGCCGCTCCAATCGCTCTTAACGAACGGGATTCCGCTCGGCCTCGGGACTGACAGCATTGGTAGCCCCATTAGTCCGTTCGTTGACCTGCTCTTCGTGACTACCCATCCGACGCACCCCAGCGAAGCGCTGAGCATGGAACAGGCGGTGACGGCATACACGCGCGGTTCAGCCTATGCCGAATTCGAGGAGTATCACAAGGGCACACTCGCGCCCGGCAACCTGGCCGATCTGGCCGTGCTTTCGCAAGACATCTTCACCGTGCCTCCGCCCGCGCTGCCGGCGACTATCAGCGTGCTGACCATCGTCGGTGGCCAGGTGGTTTGGGACGCTGGAGTCCTGTAACGACGGGCGTTACCATCGAATCGTGCGTTGGGTCCTTGCGTTCTTGTTGGCGTTAATACCTGCCGCCTCCGCAGACTGGTCGGGAGCCCTGGTCGATGCGAAATGCTACGAAGCCCAGGAACGTAACAAGAACGCTCGTGACACCCTGGACCTCGTGGACCGGGATCGGGAATACGAAATCCGCTACTGCACGCCAACCGCGAAAACAAGATCGTTCACGCTCGTCGATCACGACAGCTTGAGTTACAAGCTCGATCCGGCCGGCGACACCAAAGCTTCGGACCTCTTTCAGAAGACTGGCAAGCGCAAGTACTTCATGGTGAACATCACGGGTGAACTGACGAAGAACACGCTTAGGGTCGAGTCGATCGCGACAACGCCGTAGGGCTAGTCGCGATCGATGCTCAGTGTGAGCACGGCCGGTTCAAGCATCTCTTCGAATTCCAATTGCCCGATCTCCTGTAAGTCCCGCCGCGCCTGGCGTGCCTTCCACCATGAAGCGAGCAGAATGCCGAGCAGGATGACCGTGGCCCCGGGCCGGAACAGACACCAGCTAATCAAACTGCCCAGCACCGACACGTATAGCGTGACGGCGATGCCGTAAATGATTGTGGTCTCGATCAGCGGTCGTTTGCCCGGGAGGTAAGACGAAGTGAACGGAATCTTCTCCGACTGGATCAGCAGCAGTTCCATCAATACCAGTGAACAAAGTGCGCATACAATCGTCGAGAGCAGGCCCGTGCCAATGCCCAGGAACCGCAACTCCATCGGCAGTGTGAGCAACGCTGCCGGAATTACGGCACAGTAGATCAGGAACTTCTCGACCGCTTGGAGAAAGTCCAGCCGATTCCCGGGCTCCGCGGTCCGAAAGATCCAGTTCGCCCGCAACTCAACCGGCAGACGGAACAGGTAGCGGAATCCCGCGAGTATGAACAGCGACAGGGCCAGAGGAGCCGAGATGACAGCCTGCCGCAGTCCCGGCGTATTCGTCGAAAAGCCGTGAAATCCGCGATTTAAAGCAAGGCTGACGAAGCTCTCAAAGATGATTGCCAGAGCGATGCCTGCAAACGCCGTCAGTACCAGCCGATGGTGCCGGCTTCGCGCCAGCATCTTGGCGACAAACGCAAAGACTGCCAGTTCCCTCGGATTCGGTAACAGGCGTTCAGAAAGCTGGGCGGCCCATGCGCTGCCTTTGGTCGTTTCCATTCCCGGCGATTCCAGCAATCGCCGCCGATGCCGCCGATAGCTCCAAAAGTACGTCAGAGTCGCAAGCGCCCCCGCCGCGGCCGTCGCCAGGATACTGATTTCCGCCAGGCGCCACGCGTACGGCTCGAAATGCCCGACCAGGATCTGGTCCAAGCCGAGAAACCACAGCGGCGGCGCCCAAACTGCCCACTCCGGCCGCAGAGTCATTGAGTTGTTCAAAGACGGAATCGAAAACACCAGCGGCAGCGCGCACAAGCACACCGTCAACAGCACACCCTGCAAGGCCAGCGAGACTCGCGGAAACAAGCGTATCGGAACCACGTTTAGCAGTACGCCCTGGAACGCCACCAGCAGAAAGAAAACAAACCACGCCGCCAGCGACGCCGACACGAAAATCCCGAGGATCTGCGGTCCCACAACGTATGTGTATCGCCCGACAACTACGAACTGCAGCATCACCGAAGGCATCAGGTTGATCGCCGCGATGAACATTCCGGCGAGCATGATCAGGGCCGTGAACCGCGCCACGAACACGCTCCGCATGCGGACGGGCAGGGAAGCGAGCACCAGGTAATCGCGTAAACCGGGAAACAGGGACGGCCACTGCATCGTTGTGAAGAAACCGATCAGGCACATCGCCAGCGTGATCATGAACAGTGCGTCGGCGATCGCCGCCAGCCGGTATGGTTCGGGCGTGTCCAACGCTTCGAGCATGCGGTACTTGTGATAGTACGCCTGCATAAAGACGATGCCCAGCGAGAGCACCAGCGCGAGCGCGCCACCCGCGACGACCTTCCATTGTCCCGGCGACGACACCAATTCGCTGTCAAAGAAGCGTGCAAAGAAATGACGGCGCAACTCGAAACCCGTCGAGTGCGTCTCCTCGATCCAATCGCCCAACCGCATGGCAGCTCAGCCTCGCATTGCGGCGAGAATCCCGCCGACTACGCGTGCCGGGTCCTCCTGCTCGGTTAATTGCGCGAAAACCGCTTCGAGCGATTCCTGCTGCATGAGATCGCGCAGCCGCTCCACCGCATCATGCGCCACGATGCGCCCTTTGCGTAGAATCACGACCGACGAGCACACCTTCTCCACAACCTCCAGCACGTGTGAGCTGTAGAAAATCGTCTTGCCTTCATCGGCCAGCGCGCGCACCAGGGTCCGAAGCACAACCGCTGTGTTCACATCGAGTCCGGAAAATGGCTCGTCAAGAATCAGCAACTCCGGATCGTGCAGCAGAGCCGCGGACAACAGAATCTTCTGCCGCATGCCTTTCGAATATGACGACAATGGCGAGTGCCGGTCGCCCCACAACGAAAACAGCCGCAGCATCTCATCCATGCGAGCATCGAGCGCCTTGCGCTTCAATCCACGAAGCCGCCCCACCAACTGCAGATACTCGCGTCCCGTGAGTTGTGGGTACAGATGCGGCTCTTCGGGAACATATCCTAGCCGACGCTGAAAACCGATCCAATCCTCGCGGACGTTTTGGCCATTGAAGAAGATTTCCCCGCTGGTGGCTTCGATGAGCCCGGTCAGCACTTTCACTGTCGTGCTCTTCCCCGCGCCGTTCGGCCCCAGATACCCGAGAATCTCGCCGGGACGAATGGTGAAACTCACATTGTCGACGGCGGGAATTTTGTTATAACGTTTTGTCAGATTGCGAACTTCAAGCATAATTGCGAGCCCACTATCCGAGCCGTTCTTCGAGTCTAGCACCCTATGTAGAAATCTACAAGCGAATGTTGTAAACTCCTTGGTGAAGGCCCGAAGCGCATGACGAAAGACCTCAAACTGACCCACACTTCGGCACTGATCCTGCAGACGATCAACTCCGGTTACTCTTACGGCTTCGACATTATGGAAACCACGGGTCTCCCCAGTGGCACTGTTTATCCCGCATTGCGCCGCCTGGAGCAATCGGAATTCATTCAGTCGAAGTGGGAGAAAGAGGCTCTTGCGACCGCGCAGATGCGGCCCCCGCGCCGTTACTACAAGCTCACCCTCCTCGGCGAGCAGGCCCTGGAAAAAGCGCTGCGGCGTTATCCGTTGTTACAGCACATGACGCTTGAAGATAAGCCGAGGCCTCAGTAGGAGGACGTCATGACCGCCCTCCAGCAGTGTCGCATTCTCGTCCGCGTCGCGAGCCTGCTCGTGCCGGGCCGTCAGCGCCGAGATTGGCGCAAGGAGTGGGAGTCCGAAGCATGGCACGCCGCGCTTCACCTGAGCGCCTGCGGCTATTCGGAACGCGCCGTGCGCTCGCAACTGTGGCAGTTTTGCTGGGGTGCGTTCCCCGATGCAGCTTCCTGCCGCGCCATCGCCTTTAACCGTGAGAATCTGCTTCGCGAATTCACCTACTGGTCGCGATCGCCGGGGTTCTGCCTTGCGGCGCTTGCAGCCTTCGTCTTGATGCTGACAGCCATTAGCGGCTTTCTGCCGAAGACCCGCGACGTACTGTTCCCGTTGCCTTACTCCAACGCCGACCGCATCGTGACGGTGGCTCAAACCGGTCCTTCGCTAGCCGCGCGCCGCGGCATCCCGGCCCATTGGGCGAATCTGTGGAAGAACCAAAGCAAATTCCTTGACAATGTCGCGACCTATTCCTGGCATCGTGAACACGAAGTCCTGACCGCCAACGTGAGCGAGAATTTCTTCTCGCTTCTGGGTGCCCACACCGCTGCCGGCCGCCTCTTCGAGCGCGGCGATACGGAAGCCTGCGCCGATTGTGTTGTGCTCAGCTACGACTACTGGAAGCGCCAACCGAGCGGTGCGACACCGGGTCGCGTCATCGGCGTGTTGGACAAGCGCTTCTGGTTCCTGTCACGCGACGTGGCGATCTGGCGGGTTGCCGCCGTTTCGGACCGCAGGATGGGTGTCGTTGCGCGCCTGCGTCCTGAAATCACGCTTAAGGCTGCGGTTCGCGAGATGCAGACGCTTGTATGTGCAGATGGCGTATCCGCCTGGGACGCACTCATTGAGATGACGCCGCTTCAGGAGCGTGTTCGCTACGTGCTCGGATCGTTTGGACTGGCACTGATCCTGGCCACCGTAATCACGTTCGCTGGTTCGCGCTTAACGCTTCGGCCTGCACGCCAATACGACGGTTGGGGCGCGCTGTTCTTCTGTGCGAAGACTGCTCTGGCTTTGCTGGCGGTGCTGATCGCCGGCATCGAGTTTACGCGCGCGGCGTCCATCACGATGACGGGAGGCACCGACGCCTGGACCGAGCCACTGTCCACCTGGCTCTTTCTACTCGCCACGATGGGGGCGCTCACTTGGTCGATCCACGACCAGTGCCAGCGCTGCCGGGTCTGCCAACGCCGCCTCGGTCTCGCAGCGCACGTCGGCTGTCCCGGATGCATGCTCTTCGACTGGGCGGGAACCGAATTGGTCTGCAGCGAAGGCCACGGAATGCTTCATGTTCCCGAGATGACGTCGAGTTGGAGCGAGCCGGAACAATGGACCTCGCTCGACGATTCCTGGCTGGAATTATTCGCCCGCTAGATTCTTCGCGTCGCGAATATCCTTCCACACCCCCCAGCGCGGACCCTATCTAATCCGAGCCCTGTACAGCCGAGGCAATCCCATGGCGCGTTCGCAATCGCTGGCGAAGACCAAGGTGGTGGAATCCGCATCCCAAGCCGGCAGATAGCTGTCACAACTGCCCTCTGTCAGTTGCCGCGCCGCTGAAGTCTTCAGGTTTTGCACCCAAACCTGCCTCGTCGCCAAGGTATCTCTTGTGAAAGCAAGCCACTCCCCATCCGGAGATACTGCCGGTTCCGAGCCCCGCGCCAGCACCTCAACACTCCCCGATCCAATCTCGACGCGACAAATCTGATCGCCGACCGCCGCGGCAACATGCATCCGGTCAGGAAACCACGATGTTTCCCGCACCGGTCCAGCCAGCGCCAACACCCGGGTATCCTTGCCATCATAGACCGCCAGCTTGCCATCCGCCGCATACGACACCATCGCCCCTGACCCCGACGGAAGCATCGGCGACGTGTAAGCCGGCGACAGAGTCTCGAGCAGCTTCGACGCAGGATCGAACCGCCGTATGCTGGAGTGCTCAGCAGCAGTGAGTTCGAAGTAAAACGCTTCGCCTGCGCCGGCCGCCGAGGGGTGGAACGCATTCCCATCGAAGGCATATCTTTGCGCACCTCGCCGAATCAGGTAGCGCCCCTCTGCAATCGATTCAAAAAGTACTGCGTCCCCCGCAGGCGCCGGCGCCGACGAATAGATAGCGCCCGGCTGAACAGCAACCGACTCAAACCGCTGCGGAGGCTCGCCGTAGTAACCGGCAACGTGGCGCCATGCGCTCACGCTCGCCACAACAAGCACAGCCGCGCCAGCCGGCAACACATAGCGGCGCGACCAATACAGCGAACTAACACCCAAGAACAGCGCCAGCAACAGCCACACTTTAGGAAAAAGCCAACTCCACGAGGGAACGATATTATTGCCAAGAAGAACATACGCCGCTATCAATCCAACCGCGGCAGGCCACCGAACACCTCGCAAAAGCAACGCTACAGGAACCAGCAACAGCACCGACGTATAGGCCGCCCGATTCGGCGAAATCAGCATCAGCATGATGATGAACAAAGCCAGGTCCCGCGCCTCGCTGCGTTCGTCCCGAGGCAGCCAAATGAGGGAAAACACCAGCGCCCCATTAATCATCAGCGGCTGCAGAAAAAAGCAAAGTGCCGGCCAATCCGCGAGCGGATTTGGATTCAGTTCCGGTTCCAGCACAAAGGCATGCCGCAACATGTTCGAGATCGTGGGCAAACCCGGCGCATACGGTTGCTGGCTCTGCCCATCGAGCGCGCGAGGAATGACGTGCAGGATGTAATACAAGTTGTCCGCGAATCCAAACATCGCGATCGATGCCATCCCGAGGACCGCACACGCGGCAAGCATCCCGCCGAGCGCCCGCCATTGCCGCTTCCACGCGAAATAGAGCAGGAACGGCCCGCCATATAGCTTGAGCGCAAACACGAGGCCCATCAGCACACCGCCGCTGAACGCCCGACCCCGCAGCAAATACCACACGCTCGCGGACAAGAGCAGGAGCAGAAAAAAGTAATATTGGCCCAGGATCAGATTCCCGTGGATCGCCGCATATCCAAGCCAGGCAAGAATCGCCAGCCCGCCGACTGGCAAGCCACCAAGCCGCGAAAGCAAAACCAGCGCCATACCCAGGCACAAAAGCCCAATTAAAAGCCAGACCCGCTTCGCCACCTGCATCCGCAATCCCGAGAACGGCAGCGCCGGAAGAAACGTCACCGGCGACTGCGGAGAATAGCCGCCGAGTTGATGCTCGATGCCCGCATAATTCATCTGCCGCTGGAACCACGGCCAGTCGTAATAATCGCGCAACGGAAGATGCTTGCGCGCCAGCACCGCAGCCGTATAAAGGTTGGGAAAATCGGTCTCGACGTGATGCCAGCCGCGCATAAGCGGAGGCTCAATTACAACCGCCCCGAGCACCACCGCCACGATGGGTAAGACAAGCTTCAGCTTGTCCATAGTTTACAATTCGAAATGCATGTCCGCAGTTGATTTATCGAGCTACGCCGGCCTTACAGCTATGGCGCTGTTGACCCTCAACATCCTCCTGGGACTGTTAATTTCGATGCGCTACAGTCCCGTGCGCCGTTGGCCCCATCGCCGCATTCCCATCTTCGACATTCATAACTGGACGGCTTATATCGCCCTGTTCCTGGTCTTCCTCCATCCTGTCCTGCTCCTCTTCTCGAGCACCGCCCACTTTCACTGGATCGATGTATTGTGGCCGATAAACTCACCCGGCCAGCAAACCTATAATTGGCTTGGTGCGCTCGCGCTGTACAGCGTCACGTTCGTTGTCGTCACATCGTACTTTCGCCTGAGCATCGGACGCCGCGCCTGGAAGGCGTTTCATTACGTTGCCTATGCCGCGGCCGGACTCCTATACGTCCACGGGACTCTCATCGATCCCAATCTCAAGAACCTGCCGCCCGACCTGCTCGATGGCGAAAAGGTCTTCGTCGAAGTCTGTTTTTTCCTGGTCATCGCCGGTTCCATCGTAAGGCTGCGGTACGGACTGAATAAAGAGACACCGCAGCGCCATGTGGTGCTGTCAGCCCGCGAACTCGAGGTCGAATCCGCCTCCGCGGAATAAGCCGCGAAAACGTTGCGGTGAGAAGCAGAAGCAACGCCGGATGGGAGCCTGCGCTCGGAGGCGCCGCGCATGCAATGGGATACAGCCGCCGCCTTGAGGAATCCTGAAGGCGCTAACGCCGTGCGGCCTGCGGAGATGCCCGCAGCGCGCGCTCAAACGCCCACCCGCGAATATGCGTGATCTGCTCCTTCATCGTCCGTGACAATGGCACCAGCTTAGCCGCGATGCTCACCAGGTCATGCTCGGTCACTTCCCGGTCCTCCAGCCGCGCTTTAGTAACTGCCGAAATCACGCACTGCTCGATCTCGGCCCCCGTCCATCCAATCGTGAACTGCATCAACTCCGGCAGATTAAACCGTGCCGGATCGATTTCGCGCCGCCGCAGGTGAATTTTGAAAATCTCGATCTGCTCCTCCTCAAGTGGCAAATCGACAAAGAAAACCTCGTCGAAGCGGCCCTTGCGAATCATCTCCGCGGGCAGCAGATCGATGCGGTTCGCGGTCGCAGCGACAAAGAGACCCCGCGCCTTCTCCTGCATCCAGGTGAGGAAGAATGCGAAGATGCGCCCCTGCTCGCCGGCCTGGTCCGTCGACGTGATTCCCATCTCGATCTCGTCGAACCATAGCACCGCGGGCGCCATGTCCTCCATCATCTTGCAGGCGGACACAAAAACGCCCTCCGGCTTCCCATGCCGCCCCGAAAAAATCTCGATCATGTCGATGCGATACAGCGGCAACTGGAAACACGACGCGATGGCCTTCACTGACAGGCTCTTGCCGCAACCCGGAATGCCCATCATGAGCAAGCCCTTCGGCACGATCTCCATCGTCACGTGATCGCGCATCTGAAACAACTTGCGCCTCTCCAGCAGCCATCTCTTTAAACCCTCGAGGCCGCCGATCTCATCGAGCGTCGTTTCCGACGGGATGAATTCGATGTACCCGCTGCGATTCACAAGCAGGCGTTTTTCTTCGAGGACTGCCGGCAACGACCCGGGCCCCAGGGAAGGAGCCTTCGCCAAGGCCCGCCGCAGAGCATACCGCGCCTCATCCAGCGTCAGACCCTGCAACGCGCCGGCAATCTGCTGCAGAATTTCGTCACCCGTCGCCGGACATTCGCCCCGAAGAAACTCCACCAGTTCGACCGTATCAGGCGGCCGCAGCTCCAAAAAGATGATGCTGCGTTCGATTTCCTCCGGAATGTACCGGACCGGCGACGAGATGACCACGTACTTTTGCTGGTCGAAACAGCACTGATACACATCGCGAAGCCGCCGCCGGATTTCCGGTGACTCTCGCAACGGCTCGTGAAAGTCCTTGAGGTGGAATATCGCCCGTCCCGCGTGAGCGATGATGCGATCCAGCACGCCGCGCGCCGTCTGCGACCGCTCCAGAACGTCGTCGCCACGCCGCATCCCTTCCGTGAGGCTCCAGGTGAACACATCCGTCGACCCCAGTTGCTGCCCGACCTCGGCCAGCACCGCCGCCACGCGTCCTTCCTCTGATGACCGGATATACGTGAGCGGCCGTCCCGATTCGAACACCTCCCGGATCGTCCTTGCTGCCCTGCTTTCACTCATCGAATCTCCATTATCGGTGTAACCTTAGCGCGCCGCCCGCGTATTATTAGATGTCTAGGCATAGAAAACTAATTAGCAATGGCCAAAACCGACCAACTCCAGGGCACCCTCGACCTCCTGGTCCTCAAAACCCTTGCCGCCCGAGGCGCTCTTCACGGCTACGGCATCGCGACGCACATCCAGCAGATCTCCGATGAGATCCTGCGGGTCGAAGAAGGCTCTCTCTATCCGGCGCTTCACCGCATCGAATCCCAAGGCTGGATCGAATCCGAGTGGTCCACATCTCCGACCAACCGCCGCGTCAAGATGTACCGCATCACCGCGGCCGGCAGGAAGCAACTCGCAAATGAAGAGCGCCGCTGGAACGACCTGACGCGAGCCGTCTCGAAAATCCTCCGTTTCGCCTGACGAGTACCGCCATGCCTTTTCTCTACAAGTGGAAATCACTCTGGAACCGGCGCCTCCGGCAGGACCTCGACGACGAGATCACCTCCCATATTGAAATGCGGACCGAACAACTCATCGCCGCCGGACATACGCCCGGGGAAGCCCGAGCCGCCGCCCGCCGCCAGTTCGGAAACCCGACACTAGCCCGGGAACACACTCGCGAATCCCATATCTTCATGACGCTCGAAACCATGCTCCAGGACGTTGCCTACGGCTTAAGAATTTTGCGCCGCCAGCCCCTCTTCACGCTCACTGCCGTCGCTACCCTGGCGCTCGTCATAGGGGCGAACGGAGCGATCTTCAGCATTCTCGACGCAGTGCTTCTTAAGCCTCTTCCCTTTCCGAAGCCTGAACAACTCGTCCTGATCTTTTCGCGCGAAAACCATCAAAACCGCCTGTTGTCCTTCCCCGATCTTGAAGATTTCCGCGCCGTCCGTTCGTTCTCCAGCCTTGCCGGGCTATGGAATGAGAGCATCAGTTTGTCCGGCGAGGAGCAGCCCGCCCGCTATCTCGGTACGTTCGTGTCCCCGCAGTTTCTGCCGCTGCTCGGAATCCATCCCATCCTGGGGCGCACCTTCGCCGCCGGCGACGACCAGCCCGGCTCGGCACGAGTCTGTCTTTTGAGCGAACCCGTCTGGAGAAGCCGCTATGGCGCCGATCCGAACATCGTCGGCCGAAGCCTGATCCTGAACGGCGAGCCATCGACCGTGATCGGCGTCCTTCCGCCCTACTTCGGGCCGCTTGCCCTATCCGGCGATATCTGGGTGCCTCTGGTTGCGATTCCTCACTACTCCCGCGAGCGATCCGTACCGCTACTGGTTGGCCTTGCACGCCTGGCAAATGGCGCGTCGCTGGAACGCACCCAGGCGGACCTTGCCACCGTCAGCCACCGCTTGGCCCTGCAATATCCCGACACGAATCGCGATCGCGGCGCCATGGCGTTCCCGCTGCAGTCCTATCTGACCCGAGACGAGCGCCCCACCCTGGTTCTGCTCGGCGCCAGCGTGATTTGCGTGCTGCTGATCGGCTGCGCCAACATGGCGGGCCTGCTCCTCGCCAAGAGTGCCGGCCGACGCCACGAAATCGCCGTCCGCACCTCCCTTGGCGCGAGTTCAAAACGTCTTGTTCGCCAACTTCTTACCGAGAGCATTCTGTTGGCATTGCTCGGGGGAGCGGTGGGAGCGCTACTGAGTCAGTCGGTAGCCCGTTTGATCGCGTCGCGTTTCTACTCCGATGTCAAACTCGCAGCCGTGAACCCGCGCGACCTGCTCTACGTAGCCGCTATCTCGATTCTCGCCGGGCTGGCGTTCGGCCTCGCCCCGGCATTGGCCGCACGCCGCACCGCGACTGACGTTCTTCGCCAGCGGGGAGCCGGCTCCACGCAATCGAACCTCCGTAACACGCTCGTCGCGGCACAAGTGGCGCTCGCGTTCATTCTGCTGCTCGCCACGGGCCTGATGCTGAAGAGCATCCAAAGCCTCCTGCGCGTCGATGTCGGCTTCAACTCCGACCGTGTCCTGACGCTGGAATACCGTCTCCCGAAGAACAAATACCAATCCGGCATCCAAAGCACAGCCTTCCACAACGAAGTTGTTGCGCGCGTCAGCGCCCTCCCGGGAGTCGACACCGCCGGCATCATCCGAGGCCTGCCGTTCAGCTTCAACGGTGAATCCGCCAACATCGCCCTGCCAGATCGTCCGGAGCCGCCCCGCGAACACCCGCTCACTGTCCGCTATAACGCCATTACGCCGACCTACTTCGCCGCCATGCGCATTCCGCTCCTCGACGGCCGGCCCTTTGCAACATCTGACGGCCCCTCGTCGGCGCGGGTCATTATTGTGAGCCGTTCCTTCGTTGACCGCTTCTGGCCGAACCAGGGCGCTATCGGCCGCCAGGCCCTAATCCCCGAACACGACCCAGGCGGCGCGGTCACCAAACTGGTTCCCGCCACGATCGTGGGCATCGTCGGCGACGTGAAGCATGACACCCTGGACGAGACGAGTCTGCCCGGCCTGTATGTCCCCTACCCCCAGGACCCGTACCTCTTCGCCACGCTTGTTGTCCGGGCCAAAGCCGATCCGATGTCTATTGTCAGGGACGTGCAACGTGCCTTCTGGTCCGTTGACAAGGATCAGCCGATGTGGAAGATCCGCACCTTGGAATCGCTGGTCGACAACTCCACCGCAAGCCGCCGCCTGACGATGCTCCTGCTCGCGTGCTTTTCCGGAGTTGCTTTATTGTTGGCCTCTATCGGTCTGTACGGGGTTCTCGCGTACCTGGTCGGTCAACGCACCGGTGAGTTCGGCATTCGCCTGGCGCTTGGCGCGAAGCCCGTGGACATCCTGGGTCTCGTCATGCGCAAAGGCCTGGCTCTCGCCGCCGCGGGTCTCGTAATGGGCGCGCTCGCGTCGCTGCCCCTGACGAGTCTCATCCGCAGCCAGCTCTTCGGAGTCAAAGCCTCTGATCCGGTCGTTTACATCACCATCGCCGCGCTCCTGCTCGCGCTGGCGCTGATTGCCATGATCCTGCCGGCCCGCCGCGCCACACGGATCGATCCTGCGAGCGCGCTGCGCCTCGAATAATCGCCGGCGAGCCGCACCACAGTATAATAGGTTCGTCCCCCGAGTTTTCCTGGAAGGATCATCCACGCATGGACGAAAAAGAACGCAGCCGCACCATAGCTCTTACGCTCAGCCAGATCGAAAAGCAATTCGGAAAGGGCTCTGTCCTGCGGCTCGGATCCAAGGAAGCGGTGGTGCCGGTCACCGTCATTTCCAGCGGATCCATCTCCTTGGATTATGCGCTCGGAGTCGGCGGCTTTCCGCGCGGCCGAATTTGCGAAATCTTCGGACCTGAATCTTCCGGTAAAACCACGGTCGCGCTCCAGGTCATCGCCGAAGCGCAAAAGGGCGGCGGCATGGCCGCTTTCATCGACGTCGAGCACGCGCTCGATCCCATCTACGCCAAGAAATTGGGCGTCGATGTGGATAATCTGCTCGTCTCGCAGCCGGACTACGCTGAACAGGCTCTGGAAATCACCAGCGCGCTCATTACGTCGGGTTCTATCGATGTACTCGTCGTCGATTCCGTCGCGGCGCTCGTCCCTAAGGCTGAACTCGACGGCGAAATGGGCGACAGCCACATGGGCGTGCAGGCTCGGCTCATGTCGCAGGCCATGCGCAAGCTCACCGGTATCGTTTCCAAATCGAATACCTGCCTGATCTTCATCAACCAAATCCGCGAAAAGATTGGCGTGATGTTCGGCAATCCCGAAACGACCACTGGCGGGCGAGCCCTGAAGTTCTATTCTTCGGTCCGCGCCGACATCCGGCGCATCGCTGCCATCAAGGAAGGCGAGACGGTAACCGGCAACAGAACCAAGGTCAAAATCGTAAAGAATAAGGTCGCGCCCCCCTTCCGCGAAGCCGAATTCGACATCATCTACGGCGAAGGCATCTCCAGGGAAGGCGACCTGATCGACCTCGGAGTCGCGCAGAACATCATCGAGAAGTCCGGCTCCTGGTACAGCTACAAAGCCGAGCGCATCGGCCAGGGCCGCGAAAACGCCCGCCAGTTCATGAAGGAAAACGGCGACATCCGCCAGGAAATCGACACCGCACTCCGCAAAGCCCTGGGCTTGACAAAAGTTGAGCCCGCCGCCGCGCCACCGGCCGAGCCACCTAAACCCGTAGCCGCCGGCGCCGCCAAGCGCTAATAAGCATTTTGTGCAAGTCTTCCAGCGCCCGTCAGTAATGTATGCAATTTCAAGCTGTGCGCGGCGGGCATGATCGGAACTAACGAACGCAGGATGAAACTGGCCCGACTGCGCCAAAAAGCGCACTCCCCCTGCGGTTCCTAAAGGGCGTCAGTAAGCGTTTTTTCGGGAAACGCCTAAGTGTCGCGAGTTCCTAAATTGCAGACTCGTAATAACAAACCACTTCCACTGGGTAACAGGACCATGAATTCGACAGAACTCGTGATCCCACCGCATTTTGCCCCTTGACATGCTCCACCCTTCTGTGAGAAAACTGACCAAACCCATATAGTCTGGGTCTTTCAACAATCTAGACGGGAAAGGGATGGTTAGACTCTGTCTGTCTGTAGCCCTCGTGCTCGCTCGTTCTGGCAAGCAGACACCGTCCGACCGTCCGTTCAAACACAAACCGTAGGAGAGGGGTCTATGAAGAGTACGTTACATCTCTGCCTGTTCCTTGCCACACTGTTCTTGCTGGCAACTCTCAGTATGTTCGGACAGGCGCCAACTGGTACCATCTCGGGCGTAGTAATGGACGAATCGGGCGCGGTCATACCCGGAGCCGAACTCGTCATTACAAACAAAGCCACAGGTGCCACACGAACCATTAAAACCGGTGCCGACGGTTCCTACACCGCGCCGTCGCTATTGGCCGGCACCTATGAAGTGAAAGCCAACGTGAATGGCTTCCGGACCACCGTCCGTGACGCCGAAGTGGTGGTAGGTGGCACGACTACTGTCGAAATGAGAATGCAGGTCGGCCAAAGCAAAGACGTCATCACGGTTGAAGCCGCGTCTGCCCAGGTCGAGTATGAAAAGAACAGTATCGACGGTGTGGTCAACCGCGAGAAGATTCAGGATCTCCCTCTCAACGGTCGCAGCTTCCTTCAACTCGCCAGCCTGGAACCCGGCGTCACTGTAAGCGCCGGCACCACGAATCAGTACAACCGCCTTTTCTCGATCTCCATTCTCGGCGGTAATTCGGGCCGAACCAATATTACGGTTGATGGCGGCAGCATCCGCGACGCCATCGAAGACACCGGCGCGAGCATGAACTTCTCCCAGGAAGTCGTCCAGGAGTTCCAGTTGTCCTCCGCCGTGTTCGACCTCTCGACCGGCATTGGCGCCAATGGCGCAGTGAACGTCGTCACCCGCACCGGCAGTAACGATTTCCATGGCAGCGGATACTTCTTCTTCCGTGATCACAACATGGCGGCCTATCCCGGCCTGGCCCGCAACGCGCTGGCTCCGGATCCGTTCTTTGCACGCCGCAACCCGGGCGCCTATATCGGCGGACCGATCATGAAAGATAAGCTGTTTTTCTTCTTCAATTACGAATACATGAATCAGGTGCAAGCGGTCACGGTGCAGCCCAACGCTCCGTCCGTTGCCCCTCTCACTGGGATTTTTGGCAGCCCCTATCTCGGCCACCAACTCAGCGTGCGCTTCGACTATCGCCTGAACTCCAACAACACCCTGTTCGCGCGCTATTCACATGACGGCAACAATGGCGTCGGACCGAACGGAAGCGGCGTCCCGCTACCATCGCACTGGCTGGTCAACACGAACTGGGCCGACCAGAGCGTGCTCGGTTGGACCAGCACCATCCGGCCCACCATCGTGAACGATTTTCGTTTCAACTATCAGTTCTGGAGCAATCGCAATCTCTTCCCGACCTCTTCCAATTGCGGAGCGAGCTGCGTTGGCCTCGGATTCCCGGAGGTTAGCATTGCGGGCACCAACGTGTTGCTCGGTGATACCTCAAACGCCACCCAGGGCCGCGACCTCCGCCGGTTCAACTTCCAGGACAACCTCGATTGGCAGCGCGGTGCGCATCACATTCGCGCCGGCGGCGACGTGGAGTATGCTCCCGGAACCGGCTTCTGGGGGTATTGCGATCCGTCTTGTACCGTCGTAGCCGGTCCCGAAGCTGTTTTTGGCAGCGGCATTCCCGCGTCGGTCATTCCGCTCTTGTGGCCCAAGTTGCCCAAGACGATTTCATCGAATGCCGATGTGTTAAACCTGCCTTTTGAAGGTGCTTCCACCGGTATTGGCGATTCCAGCCAGCCGCCGCCGTATAACATCGGCGATGCGAAGCTGAACAAGCGCTACCACTTCTTCCTGCAGGATAGCTGGAAGGTCACCCCGCACTTGACGGTCAACTTCGGTAGCGGCTGGGAGTTCGAGAGCACGTTGACCAACCGCGACCTGCCGAAGCCGGCGTTCCTGGCACCACTGATTGGCAACGACCTCAGCCCCACAGACAACAACTATTTCAACTTTGAGCCGGCCGTCGGATTCGCCTGGAATCCCGACAAGTCGGGCAAGACGGTGATTCGCGGCGGCGCTGGCGTTTACTACGACACCGAACAGCTTTATCAGCGCTTGCAGGAACGAAGCGAAATCGGACCGATCGGAAATGGCCGCATTCTGTTTTCGAGCACCGGTTTTACGAATATCTTCCCCGGCATCGTGGCGTTTGGTGTATCCGATCCGAAGAACCCTTGCCCCATCCCGGGCTTCCCCGCATCGGCGTGTGCCGGTGTACCAGTTGGGGCGCCCATTCCGCAAGGGCTCACGACTATGACGCTCGGACAGTTCCTTCAGATTCAAAACCAGCAGATTCCGGCGATTCAAGCGAGTATGAAGCCGCAGCCGTTGTCCGCTGGAACACAGATCGATCTCACCAAGCAAGGAACCGACCTGTACGCGCATAACTATCCGGTGACGCATGGTCCGCAAATGTCGATCGGCGTTCAGCGGCAGCTCCGTACGGACATGGTTATTTCGGTTGATTTCGTGCGGCGCGTGTTCACAAACGTCAGTCTCGGCGCTCTTGACTACAATCGTTACAACCAGTTCATCGGTGGTGTCCGTACCCCCGTGATTCCGGTATGTAAAGCATCCCAGGTCGGCGTCATTGGCCAGGAGTGCTCCACGGGGGCGATTACCTTCTGGGATCCCGCCGGCCGCAACGTTTACAACGGACTACTCGTGAAACTGGATAAGCGTTTCTCCAAGCGCTATCAATTCACGGCGTCCTACGCCTTCCAGCACCAGTATGGCTATAACAGCATCTACGACTACAACAATTTCGGCGCGAGCTGGGCACCTCAAGGTGGCCATCACGTCCTGAACATTTCGGGAGTGGTGGACCTTCCATGGGGCTTCCAACTCGGTCTGATTTCGTCGACCTCCAGTGCAGGACCGATTGAGCCGACCATCGGTGGCGTGGATCTGAACGGCAGTGGCGCCGGCACGACGACTCCTCTGCCCGGGTTCCCGTTGAACGGTATCAACGATGGTGCGAGTTATTCACAACTCGTCAGCTCCATCAACAACTGGAACACCACTCTGGCAGGCCACCAGGATGCACGCGGAAAAACCATTCCGTTTATCCAAATGCCCTCCTCGAGAGCGTTCTTCGGGCGTACGGGCGAATCCCAGGATTTGCGCCTCACCAAGACCTTCACCATTAAGGAACGTTACCGGATCTCGATCCTCGGCGAAATGTTCAACGTACTGAACTATGCCAATATCGGTGGCGCCAGCTATGGCCTCGATACGACCTCGAGCTTGAGCTCCTCCGTACCGTCAGTGTTCGGCATCCCGACCCAGCGCTCTGCCCAGACTTTCGGTTCTGGCGGACCGCGCGCGACTCAGGTCGGCGCCCGCATCCAGTTCTAGCGTGTACGCCCTTGGAGGGGAGTAAGTTTTCCCCCTTTCCAAGGGTGAGAAATTGCAGCAAGCTTGGCATTGAAGGGTGATGGGCAGCAGGCACTGCCCATCACTCGATTCAATTATCTTTCCAGCTTCGATTGGATACGTGGCCCGGGCCAAAAGCCCGGGCTTTTCCCTTTTTAAAGCCTCCCGGATGACTTCTCAGGGTAGCTTGCCTCACGGCTCCTCGAAAACTGGAACCAACACGGCGACGAACGCCGCCGCTGCCGTGATGTGCCGGCAGCAAGGCCGTCTACGCGGAGTTAGGCCAAGCGGTGTTATTTTGCCCGGCCAAAGAACCGCAGCCGAACCACGAAGTGCCGTCCCTCGTTCCCAAAGAACTCCATAAACCTCGTGGATCCCACTGTGTTATAAACCGCGGTCGAATTCGCTTGATCGGTCACATTATTCAACCCGCCCCGCAAAGCAAACCGATACCCCCGAAAAATGAACATCCGCTCCAAATGCAGATTCAAATCGAAATTGAACGGATAGCGATGCGCATCGACGTTCCCAATGATCAGCCCGGTCTGATCCTGCACGGAAAACGGGAAACCCGTATGGGCATCTGCTAGCGCGGCAACCGACCAATCCTTCCAAGGCAACGGCAGGTACAGCCAGCCCAGAAATCGGTTTGGAGTGTCCCATGGCACCGGCCGTAGCATCGGCAGAATCTGCAGCGGCTGCGTCGTATTCAAATCCAGCACGGTATTCGAAAAAGTCCGCGAATGTGTGTATGAAGCCATCCACTCGTGCTGCCCCGCAAACGTCTGCCGGATCGATGCCGATACGGCATCATAGTCATCGCGTCGCAAATTCGTGAGCTGATACTCACCCGACAGCACCGTATCCGGCAGCGGCAGCTCTGAAGGCGGCGTCACCGCACCCAATGTATTCACGTAGCTGAATCCCTCGGTGCCTCGCCGCCGCAGATAGCTGGCATTCGCGAACAAGCGCTCCGTAATCTGGTGATCGACGCCCAAAGACCAATTCGTAGAACGTGGAAGCTCCAGAGGTGTTCCGCCGCGCACAAACGTGGTCGTCGACGGAGGACCGGCTGGAGTGCCATTGGGGTTGTACCGTGTCGTAGACGCGTCCTGGTTCAGGGGCAGGCCCAGCATATTGAAATTCACCGCGTCGTACGTCACTGCATACCCGCCGCTGATCCTCGTCCGTCCCGACGCAAACGGGGCCCAGGCGAACGAAACCCGAGGTCCGAGCGCGTAGTCGTGCACCTGTTGGTCCCAGTCCTCCCGAATCCCCAAATCCAGTTGCAGCCGTTTCGACAGCCGCCACGTATCGACGGCATAAAACGAAAACTCGTTGTCCGGCAGTTCAAACGTTCGCGGACCCTCGAAGATCGTCGTTGAAAGGACCTGCCCTGACAGGCCCAGCAGGTTGTAACCGCTCCGCTGAAAATTCCCTGTGTACAGCAGATGATCCAGCGCGACGCCCATCTTGATCTGGTGTGTTCCGAAGAATCGAAAACCCGGCAGGTACCCGTCCACCATCCCCTGATCCCGCGCCGCTGTTTGATACGAGTTCTCGTAGGAATTCCCGCTCCGCCCCGTTGGCGAGAAATCCAGAAGCTGGGACCCCTGCGGCGCCGTTCTGGACGAGAAATAGTTGTGTGCGTAACCGAATTCCAGCAGCGCGCCATGCCCGAAGTAAATCTGATCGCGGAACGTCGCGAAGTACTGCCGCGAACGAAGGTCGACCGTCGTGGACAGCGGGCTGAGCGGTCCCAGCCCAAGTCCACCCTCATTGTCGATGTTAAAGAGGAAGTCAGCAAAAAGAATATTTGAGGGTGTAATGTTGAACTGCGTATGCAAGAGGTTGCTGCCCGCTAACCCGCTGCGCTCGTTCTGACCCTTTGGAAGCCCGGTGACGAGCAATTGTGTATATTCCGTCGAAAAGTTATCCGCAAACCACGCCCGTCCTCGCACAATCGGTCCGGAAACTCCAACGCGCGGATACCAGTTCCCCAGGCGCGGGCCTTGCTGAATATCGAAACCCGGGAAGAAATCTGTCGCGGTGTAATGAAACTGGTCCGTGCCGTTGTCGGTCCGGATCGAAAGCACGCCTGCCGACCCCTTCCCGAACTCCGGCGAATATCGGCTCGACAGGTAATCCATCGATCGCACGCCTTCGACACCGAGTTTCGTCTGGAAATTCCCATTGATCGGGTCCGTGACGTTGAACCCGTTCAAAAGGTAGAGAACCTGGTTTTCCGACGACCCGTTGAAGTGCAGCGCCCCCATCTGGTCCTGCACCACGCCCGGCAGCAATTCCAGAGAACTGCGCAGGCTGTGGCTCGATTGAAACGGGACATCATTGATCTCGGTTCCGCTGAGCCGTTCCTCGTGCTGCGTCTGCGCTAGGTCGACGGGTGAGGGCTGCTCCTTGACATCGACGCTTTGGAAAACCTCGCGAACGGGGTTAATGACAAGCGTCACTTCGTGCGGACCCTCGACGTGCAGCTTGTAGTTCTTGAGCTCGAAATAGCCCTCGCGAGCGACATCGACCGTGTAATCACCCGGTCCCGGCACCCAGATATGGAATTCTCCGGAAGGGTCGGACAGCGTCTGGAGCCCTGGCGGGTGGACCGTAATCTTCGCCCGCTCGACGGGCGCATCATTCTCGTCCACCACCTTGCCGCCCAACCTCAGTGCATCGCCACGGAGTGGCGAAGCCACCAATACCGCCACGACAACTAGAACCCTGAACAACACACCTAGCTCCTAATATACTCGCTCGCCTGTGAATCAGGATGGCATCCTGCCGCCGCTTCGGAACTGGCGCTAGCGGAGTGTAATCCGCGCCACTGACAGCGGGTTAACAAACCGATGCAGGTTGCCAAGCCGCTTTACCCGATACATCAAACTCACTGCTCCCGGCTTACGAAGTGCCCGCCAATTGCCTACATCAGCGATGTGGGGCTCAACACCAATCAAAAGACGCTGAATCAGCGAAATTGTGTGTCCGAAGGGCTACACGCTGCGGAGATTTTGACGCGTCATGACAAGTCGTGAAAGTTTCAGAGCATCTTCGAAGGCGCTGTTCAGCGCCGCGTTCGGCAACTGGCAATGGCAGCCGCCCGCCTGGGTATCGTCTATCCACCGCGCCCTGACCCGCGCCGGCCGGTATCTTGCCGCCGACATTAAACGCACCGCTTTCCTCCTTCTCGCGCTGGTAGCCGCAATCGGCGGCTGGATCTGGTACCGGAGTGGGCCCAAGCCTCACTACGTCGAGTACTCCATCACCCCGCCCGGCCTCACCGAATACAATGAGCGCGGAATCTACTCCATCAAGCCGTTGGTCGTAAAATTCGGCGAATCTGCCGCGCCTTTGAAGCAGATCGACAAGGTACTGACGGCCGGCATCAACATGTCGCCCAAAATGGCAGGCGCGTGGACCTGGAATGACGACAAAGAGCTGGAATTCACGCCCAAAAACGACTGGCCCATCGACCAGGCGTTCACCGTCTCCTTTGGCCGCAAGGGCTTCTTCGCCCCGGGAGTCCGCCTCGAGAAATACGGCTTCGATTTTCACACGCAGCCATTCGCAGCCAATATCGCCTCCACCGAGTTCTACCAGGACCCTCGCGACCCTAACCTTAAGAAACTCGTCGCCGCCGTGCACTTCACTCATCCCGTCGATGCCGGCCAGTTTGAACAGCGGGTCTCCCTCGCCCTCGCAAAGGACGCAGAATACCTCGGTCTGAAACCTGACAGCCGCCACTTCACGGTGGTCTACGACAAGTTCAAACTCGCCGCTTTCGTCCACTCCGCGCCCCTGGCCATGCCCCGCGACGACAGCCCTATGACCATCCGCATCGACAAGGGCGTTCGAGCTGCCCGAGGCGGAAACGCCACTAAGGACCGCATGCAGGCCCAGGTGGTGATCCCCGGCCGCGCCAGTCTCCGCTTCTCGAACGCGCGCATGACCCTGGTCGACAATGCCCGATACGAGCCGGAGCAGATTCTCCTGATGAACAGTTCCTCGCCTGTCGCCGAACGCGCGCTGGCAGGCAAGGTGTCCGCCTACGTCCTGCCCGTGCGTCACCCCAAACAGCCCAAGGAAGACCCCAACCCTTACGCCTGGACTGACGGAAGCCAGGTTGGCAAGGACATTCTCGCACTCTCCCAACGCGTACCTCTCACCTACATCTCGTCCGAGGAAGGCGGCGAAACCACCCACGGCTTCAAATTCCACGCGCCCGTCGGACGCTACCTGTTCGTCGACGTTCCGGACGGAATCGAGGGAACTGGCGGCTACATCGCAGGCAAGCCCTACACCGCGACCGTCCAGGTGGAACCCTACCATCAAGCCTTGACGTTCCTCGGAAAAGGCGCCCTCCTTTCGCTTTCCGGCGATAAAAAGGTTGGCTTTCTGGTCCGCGACGTCGACCACGTCGAGGTCGAAATCGGCCGCGTGCTGCCCAACCAGCTCCAGCACATAGCCCCCACCATGTGGGACTTCAGCAAACCAAACGTCTACGAAGGCCTCGCCGACCAGGTGGAGGAACGGTTCCTCGAAGTTCGCGATTACACCGACAAACAGCCCGGCAAGCCGACCTACGACAGCATCGACCTGGCCCGTTACCTCCGCAGCAATACCCAGCTCAACCACGGCCTCTTTCTCCTACGCATCCGATCCGTCGAAAAGAAGCCCGCCAACCCGAATGACACCGAAGATCAGGCCGAATATGAAGGCAACGGCATTCAGGACAACCGGCTCATCCTGATCACCGACCTCGGCTTTATCGTGAAGGAAGCCAAGGACGGCAGCCGCGACGTCTTTGTTGAGTCCATCCACACGGGTTTGCCGGTGGAAGGCGTCCGCATCGAAGCCATTGGACGCAACGGCCAGGCCCTGATCGCCGCGAACTCCGATGCCGACGGCCGTGCAAAATTCCCCAAATTCGGTCAATGGAAGCGCGAACGCACGCCGCTGATGGTCCTGGCCGAGAAGGACGCCGACTTTTCCTTCATGCCGTTCCGCACCCAGGATCGCTACCTCGATATCTCGCGCTTTGAAACCGGCGGTGTCGAGAACGAGAAATCCCCCCAGCAGTTGTCGGCCTACCTGTTCACCGACCGCGGCATTTATCGGCCTGGCGAAACCGCCCACCTCGGCCTGATCGCCCGCACCGCCGACTGGAAGTCGTCGCTCGCCGGCCTGCCGATCGAAGTCGATATCACCGACTCCCGAGGCGCGGTCGTCAGCCACAATCCGCTCAAGCTTTCCGCCACTGCCTTCGAGGAACTCGCCTTCACCAGCGAGCTCGCCGCTCCCACCGGAACCTACGAAGCCACCGCCTACCTCGTCAAGAACGAAAAGGATCGTGAAATCCTCGGCAGCACGTCGTTCAAGGTTCAGGAATTCGAGCCCGACCGCATGAAGATCCGGCTCGACCTTAGTGACAAGCCCATAGAGGGATGGCTCCGCCCTGAAGACGTGAAGCCCCGCGCCACCGTTGCCCACCTGTTTGGCGAGCCCGCCGTCGGCCGCCGTGTCGACGCCGAGATGGCCCTCACCGCCGTGCTGCCGAAATTCGCCCGCTATCCCGACTACCGCTTCGAAGTCGGCGAATCGCTGAACGAGCCTTATCACGAAGACCTCCCGGCCACTGTCGCGGACGACAAAGGCATCGCGACATTCAAGCCCGACCTCTCTCGTTTTACCGGCCGCGCATACCGCCTCAACATCCTGGCCCGAGCCTACGAAGCCGAGGGCGGCCGCAACGTCGCGGCGCAGAGCAGCGCCATCGTCTCTAATGCTCCGTTCCTGGTCGGCATCAAGGCCGACGGCGACCTCACCTTCGTCAAACGCGCCAGCGCCAGGCAGGCCCGCTGGCTGGCCGTCAATCAGGAGCTCAACCCGGTCGCGACCGACACCCTGAACCTCGAATGGATCCAGCGCAAATACGTTTCCGTCCTGACCCAGCAAACCGACCAGACCTACAAGTACGTCTCCCGACTGAAAGAAATCGTCCGCGATACCCGCAAGGTCCGCATTGCCGCGGCCGGCAGCAACCTGCCGCTCCCTACCGGCGAGCCCGGCGATTTCGTTCTGGTTCTGCGCGACGCCAATGGCGCCGAACTCAACCAGCTCAGCTACAGCGTGGCTGGAGACGCAAACCTCACCAAATCGCTCGACCGCGATGCCGAGCTTCAGATCCAGCTCGACAAACCATCCTATGCTGGTGGCGACACCATTGAAGTCAACATCCGGGCACCCTATGTTGGAGCCGGACTCATCACCATCGAGCGCGATCGCGTTTATCAATCCCGCTGGTTCAAGACATCGACCACCAGTTCCGTTCAGCGTATCCAACTGCCCCGTGATTTCGAAGGCAACGGCTATGTCAGCGTCCAGTTCGTCCGCGATCCGTCCTCGGACGAAATCTTTATGAGCCCGCTCTCCTACGGCGTCGCGCCCTTCTCCGCCAGCCTCGCCGCCCGGAAAGAAGACCTCACCCTGACCGTTCCTCGTGAAATCAAGCCCGGCGCGACACTGACAATGCGAGTTGTCCCTGCCGAAGCCTCTCGCGTCGCCCTGCTGGCTGTCGACGAAGGAATCCTTCAGGTGGCGCGCTATCACAATCCCGACCCGCTGGCCTATTTCTTCCAGAAGCGCATGCTGGAGGTCCAGACCACGCAAATCCTCGACCTGATCCTGCCCGAATTCAAACGCTTCCTCGCGCTCGCCGCGCCCGGTGGAGACGCCGACGGAGGCTTCTCGCGCCACCTGAATCCCTTCGCGAAAAAACGCAAACCGCCGGTGGCGTTCTGGTCCGGACTCGTGGATGTAGATCCCTCCGGCCACGAATTTCACTACACCGTGCCCGATTATTTCAACGGCAAACTGCGAATCGTCGCCGTCGCCGTGAATCCGCGTCGCATCGGAACCGCGGCTGACGCTACCGAGGTCAAGGGCAGCTTCATCCTGACCCCCAACGTCCCGGCGATGGTCGCGCCCGGCGACGAGTTTACGGTCAGTGTTGGTGTCTTCAACAACACAGTGGGTGGGAAAGGTCCTATTCGCGTCGAAGTCCAGCCGACCGACGCCCTGACCCCCGCGGGCCCCTCCGCTGTCGACCTGCAGATCGCCGACAAGCGCGAACTCCCCGCCGAGTTTCGCTTCAAAGCGAACGCCGTCCTCGGTTCTGCGGCGTTGAAGTTCATCGCCCGCCGCGACCGCTCCGAAGCGCGTATCGAAGAAAGCGTGGGCGTCCGTCCCGCCGTCGCTTACCGCACCCAGATCACACTCGGCCGTTTCGATAGCGCCAAAACGACGGTCCCGCTCACCCGCGACATGTTCCCTGAAAAGCGCAAGGTCGAAGCCGCCGTCTCCACCGTGCCCCTGGTATGGGGCCAGAGCCTGATCGCATGGCTTGACGATTATCCGTACACCTGCACGGAGCAACTTGTCAGCAAAGGCGTCGCCGCGTTGCTGCTGGCGTCAAGACCCGAATTCGGCGCGGTTCGCCAGCGCTCGCCCGCGCTGAATCCGATCGCCGTATTGCAATCCCGCCAGAACGACTCGGGAGGCTTCGGCCTGTGGGCTTCGTCTCCTGATACCGCCGAATTCCCGTCCGTCTACGCTGCCCAGTATTTGCTCGAAGCCAAAGATCGCGGCCGCAATATCCCCCCCGCGCTCCTCACCTCACTCGACGATTGGATGACGCGTTTTGCTTCCACCCCCGCTCCATCCCTCGCCGATGCCCGCTGGCGCGCCTATGCGGCGTATCTTCTGGCGCGACAGGGCGTGAAACCCTCCAGCGCACTCTCGAACGTCGAGCAGGAGCTGTCGCACCGGTACACCCAGCAGTGGCCCACCGATCTGTCGGCCGCCTGGCTAGCCGCTACCTACCGCCTGATGCAGCGCACCAACGATGCCGACCGCATCATCGCGAAAGTGCCCTGGTCGCGCCAGAAACACGACCTGGGCGACGAGATCTACTACGACCCGGTGGTCCACGACGCCCAACTGCTCTACATCATCGCCCACCACTTCCCGTCGCGCTTGAACACTGTCCCATCCAGCGTGCTCGAAGATCTGGCCGGCGCCGCCAGCAGCGGCCGCATCGATTCGCTTTCCGCGGCGTGGACCCTGCTCGCCCTTGACGCCTACGCCAAGGCTGCGTCCACCACGGGCAAACTCGGCATCGCGGAAATCGCCAAAGACGGCCGCGAACGAGCCCTGACCGTGACGCCAGGAGCCATCCAGAAAGCCGACCTCTCCACCAACGCCGCAAAGGCGCAGTTCAGTAAGGAAGCCTCAGTGGCCGCTTATTTCGCCCTCAACGAGTCCGGCTTCGACCGCAACCTACCCACCGCCAATGCCAACCAAGGCATCGAGGTCTTCCACGAATTCCTCGATCTGCGCGGCAACACCATCACCAAGGTGAAACTCGGCGAAGAGTTCCTCGTCCGTGTGCGGCTGCGCGCGACCAACCGCGCTTACATCCCACAGGTTGCCGTCGTCGACCTTCTGCCCGGAGGCACCGAGGCGGTTCAGCCGCTCGGCGGGTCCGACAAATCCACCTGGACCCCGCAGCACATCGACGTGCGCGACGACCGTATCGTCCTCTATGGCTCCATCGGCAAGGACGCCTCCACATACGTCTATCGCGCCCGCGCCACCAATGCCGGCGTGTACCAGGCGCCGCCGGCGTTCGCCGAAAGCATGTACGACCCCAAAACCAGCGGCCTCAGCACCGCCACGAAACTCGAAATCGAAAAGCCATGAAGACCGCGTGCGCAGTAGTCCTCGCAATTCTCGTGACGCTGCGGCTCTGGCCGCACGCGCCGCTGGAGCATCGCGTCCCGCTGTCGACCACCGTCTGGTCCGCGGATCACGAACTTCTGCGCGTGACCCTGGCCGCGGATGAGCAATATCGCCTCTGGACGCCGCTGTCGCAAATGTCGCCCGCGCTGATCGATGCCTTCCTGCTGAAAGAGGACCGCTGGTTCTACTGGCACCCCGGCGTGAACCCGACGGCCCTCTTTCGAGCGGCGTTCCGAACCTACCGCGGTGAAGCCCGTCAGGGCGGTTCCACCATCACCATGCAGCTCGCCCGCATGCTCTACCGCCTCAATACGCGAACTCCCGCGGACAAGCTTCGCCAGGTCGCCGCCGCCCTCTGGCTGGAGTCCCGCTATTCGAAACGCGACCTCCTCGAAGCCTATCTGAACCTTGTCCCGTTCGGGGGCAACGTCCAAGGCATCGGCGCCGCAGCTCGCATCTTCTTCAACACGCCGCCGAACCGTGTGAACCTCGGCCAGGCCATCACGCTCGCCGTGATCCCGCAAAGCCCGCTGGCCCGCACCGGCCGCGGAGCGCAGCAGGATCGCCTCGCAAAAGCCCGCGCCCGCCTCACTGCCCTTTGGCTCGCTCGTCACCGCGCCAACGACAGCGAACGCCGCCAGTTGGAGACGGCCATCCCAGCCCGTTCGGAATACGCTCTGCCATGGATTGCTCCTCACTTCGTCGACGCGCTCGTGGCCACGCATCCAACTCAATCCGCGCGCATCGAAACTACCCTGGACGCGTCGACGCAGCGCCTTGTCGAACGCCAGGTCCGCCGCTACATCGATCAATACGGCGACCGCGGAATTCGCAACACCTCGGCCCTGCTCGTCGACACGCGCGACATGGCGGTCAAAGCCTGGGTAGGTTCCGCCGACTACTGGAATCAATCTATCGACGGCCAGGTGGACGGCGTTCTCGCGAAGCGCTCGCCTGGCTCCGCTTTGAAGCCGTTTATTTACGGCATGGCGCTCGACCAGGGGATCCTGCATCCACGCACCATTCTTCGCGACGCCCCCGAATCCTTCGGCGCCTTCACGCCCGAAAACTTCGACGGCCACTTCCTTGGACCAATTCCCGCTGAAGAAGCGCTTGTTCGCAGCCGCAACATTCCAGCAGTCTGGGTCTCGATGCAGCTCAAGCAGCCGACGCTCTACGGGTTTCTTCAAAGCGCCGGCATCAGCGGACTGCAACCCGAATCTCACTACGGCCTGGCGCTCGCCCTGGGAGGCGGTGAGGTCACGATGGAAGAACTCGCGACGCTTTACGCCATGCTCGCGAACCAGGGCGTCCTGCGTCCGATCCGTCGAACCACGACGGCGCAATCCGAGCCCGGTCCCCAACTCCTCAGCCCCGAAGCATCTTTCATCACGCTCGACATGCTGCAACACAATCCGAGGCCCGATGACGACGGAGCCCCGTCGCTGCGTGCTCGCTGGCCCGTAGTCTGGAAGACCGGAACATCCTGGGGCTTTCGTGACGCCTGGTCCGCGGGCGTTGTCGGACCCTATGTGCTGGTGGTCTGGATCGGCGATTTTACCGGCAAAGGCAACCCCAGTTTCATCGGGGTCGAAGCGGCCGCGCCACTCTTTTTCCGCATCGCCGACGCCCTGAACCTCGCGCACGCCAACGAGACGTTCCCCGATCCGCCGCCTCCGCCCGGAGTCAGCAAAGTGGCCGTATGTGCCGCTAGCGGCGATCTGCCCAATGCCTGGTGTCCGCACACCGTGGACACCTGGTACATCCCCGGCAAATCGCCGATCCGGGTCAGCCAGCTTCATCGCGCCGTGGCCATGGACATCGCGAGTGGCCGCCCCGCTTGCCCTCCTTATTCGCCCGAAACCACCCGCTTCGAAGTCTTCGAATTCTGGAGCTCCGACATGCGCAAACAATTTCGTGAAGCCGGCATTCCGCGTCGCTCGCCGCCAACGCTACCGTCGTGCGCTGCTGACGAAACAGGAGACGCGCCGCGCATCGCGTCGCCGCTCTTGGGCGTGACCTATACTTTGCGGCAATCGCGTCCCGACACGGTGATCTCACTGGATGCCACCGCCGCTGCTGGAGTCCAGAGCCTCTTCTGGTTCGACGGCAGTTCGCTGATCGCCAAATCCGCTGTAGGTTCAGGCGCGCTGCCCTGGCACCCGCAATCCGACGGAGCGCATCTGATTCGAGTCATAGACGACCACGGCCGGTCCGCTGAGCGCGACCTTCAGGTCCAGTTCGCGCCATGATGAAGGCGGGCAGCCCGCCGGAGCTTACCAAGCTACATCACTTAACGCCTTCCGCAACATACAAATCCGTCATCAGGAGCGAAAAGTTATAAGCATACGCCCGTCCGTCCGGTGTGATCGCCAGGTGATCCACCTCATCCACCGGCCGGGACGGACGAATTTCCTTCCAGGGCGTTTTCTGCCCGCTGGCAATATCCAACACAGACAATGGAAAAAAACGATTCGTATCGTGATGCGTGATCACATACAGCGATCGGTTGTCCGCCCGCCACCCAATCGGAATATCGTGATCCATCATCAGTCCATGGACCTCCTGAGGAGCGCCGCCGTCCAGAGGATACACAAACAGGCCATTCGGCTCGTGCGCCAGGACCTTCTTACGATCTGGCGAAAGCATGATCGGATATTCGGAAGCCAAAACGCCTGCCGGGCAAACCTCCTTGACCGTATTCGCCTCCGAGTCCCAAACAAAGCACTGCCAAGAAGAGTTGGGCCGTCCACCCATAACCAGGTATCGATGATCGTCGATCCAAGCCCTCACGACGGTGTTGGCCGCAACTAACCCCGGAGCATCCACCATCCGTTCTTCCCCCGCGCCGGTCGGCATCAGGAACCACTGCCGCTTGGAACCTTCCTTCGTCATATAGCCCGAGACCCACTTGCCATCCTGCGACAGCGCGACGGGAAAGCCATCCCCAAGCCGTACGGCGGGCGATCCGTCGGTCTTGCGTGTATAGACGCTGCCGCTTCGCCCCGAGACTCCCGCGAGCACCATTGAGCCATCCTCGGAAATTCCCCGCAGCACAGACGCGTCCAGACATGACAAATCCTTTTCCGTCGTCTCGGCCGGCGCAACACCGAGAATTCCCACCTGCAAGCTATCCGTGCTGAGCAGCAGCCGGCCGTCGGGCGCGATATCGTAGAACGTCACGCGCGAGGGCAGGCGCAGTGCCACGCGGCGTTTCCCGTACAGGTCGGCCGCATAGATCGTGCCCAGCGAGTCCTGATCCAGAGAGCGATACCAGATCTCCTTCCCATCAGGCCGCCACGAGAGCAAGGCGCGGTCCTCCGCCGTCGCCTGCGACGACACGACGCCAAACGGTTTTCGTTTGCCGCTCCGATCGACGTATCCCATCGCGAGACTGCTGCCCTGTCCCTGTACGACATACGCAACGTACTTGCCGTCCGGCGATATGCGAATCGCATACAGAGGCCAGGTCAGCTTGTCCCACAACACCGTGCCGATCGGGTACTCGAGCCGGTATAAATCATTCACGCGCCGCAAGACGGCCATGGATGTTCCATCCGGCGACCAATCGGCCCGCAGCACATTATTCAACAACGGACGAGTCTCACCGCCGGAAATCGACGTGCGCACGAGCGTGCCGTTTTCATATCCGAGCCGATCTTTGACATAAGGCCCGACGAGATACGCGAGATCCTCCTTCGATGAAACGGACAGCAGCCGGGCATTATCGGGAATGCCTAAATCGCGCGCGTCCGGATTCCCAGGCACCGCCAGATACATCCGCTCAGGTGCGCCTTCCCAACTTGCGGCGTAAACAATGTTCGTGCCGCCCGGAGTGAAGCGCGCGCCGGTGACATATCCCTTGCGAAAGGTGATGCGTTCATAACTCGGCATCTGCCGTTTGTTGAACAAGCGCCCGTAAAGAAAGATACCCGCGGCAAGAAGCAGCACCGACCCCACGGCCACCATGGTTGGCGCGAGCCAACGCCGCGTCGTTGCAGGAGGCGCGGCGGCCGCCACCGCGGGCTGTGTCCCCGAACCGCTCGTGCCTGTGATTGCCCGCAGCGCGAATGCCAGGTCGGCCGCCGACTGAAACCTCTGGTCCGGCCGTTTCTCCAGGCAGCGCCGAATGAGCCCGCCGAGCGCCGGTGAGATGCTGCTCGCCGTGCCGGGGTCCTCCTCAAACGGCTCGGTGCGCAAAACGGCGTGCATCGTTTCGACCGACGAAGGCCCGTGAAACGCGCGTTTCCCGGTGACCATCTCGTACAGCACCGATCCGAAGCTGAAAATGTCCGACCGGTGATCGACCGCCTCGCCCCGTACCTGCTCGGGCGACATGTACCCGGCGGTACCCATCACCATGCCGGGTTCCGAGAGTGCGATGCCGAGCGTTGCCGTCTTCTCGTCGGTCGCGGGCATCGTCTGCTTGGCAAGCCCGAAATCGAGGACCTTCACCCGATCGGTGCGGGTGATCATGATGTTCTCCGGCTTCAGATCGCGGTGCACGATTCCGACCGAGTGCGCCGCCGCCATAGCATCCGCGATCTGCACGCCGTAATCGATTGCTTTGCGCACGGGAAGCGGGCCACGTTCTAACGCCGCGCGTAGCGACTCGCCCTCTACCAGCTCCGATACGAGAAAAGCGCGCCCGTTCTCCTCGCCGATATCAAAAACGCCGACAATGTTGCCGTGATTGAGAGCCGCAAGCGCCCGCGCCTCCTGCTCGAATCGGGCACGCCGCGCCGGAACGTTCGCCACTTCGGCAGGCAGCACTTTTATCGCGACCATGCGATTTAAACGCTGATCGCGCGCCCGCCAGACTTCGCCCATCCCGCCCTCGCCCAACTTGTCGAGGATCTCGTAATTCCCCAGCCGCTCACCTTTCATGGACAATGCCCAATCTTATTACAGTCGCACGCTAGACTTGGCTTGAAGGAGCCTTTTCATGTTCGTGATTGCTGGAGCGACTGGGAACACGGGTGGCGTAGTGGCCAATACTCTGCTTGCGCAGGGTAAACCCGTAACCGTTTTGGTTCGTGATGCACATAAGGCTGAAGGCCTGCGTCAAAAGGGCGCTCAGGTGGCTACCGCTTCGGTGGAGGACAGGAATGCGTTGGCAGCGGCCTTGGCCGGCGCGGAAGGTGCTTATCTTCTCATTCCCCCCAACTATAAAGCGGAGGATGCGCTGGGGTATTCGCAACGCGTTGCCGATACGCTGGCCGGCGCGGTGAAAGACAGCGGCATCTTGCACGTGGTCCTGCTTTCATCTGTGGGCGCCCAGCACGCGCAGGGCACCGGACCGATCCGCGGGCTGCACCATGCCGAGTCGGCGATGCGGCCAGTAGCGACGAACCTGACCATCCTCCGTCCCGGGTACTTCCTGCAGAACTGGGCGAGCGGCATGGAAGGGGTTAAAAGCCAGGGCGTGCTTCACAATTTTCTAACGCCGGAACGAAAGATTCCGATGATCTCGACGGTCGACATCGGCCGGTTCGCCGCCGCCTGTCTGACCGATCCCGCGCATGGCGCCCGAGTGCTGGAACTGGCCGGTCCCGAGGACTACAGTCCGCAGGATATCGCTCATGCCTTCGACACAGCCTTGGGAAAGCCGGTGAAGCTTGAAACCCACCCTCTTGATGCCGTGATTCCGACTTTGACAGCGACCGGTTTTACGCAGGATCTCGCCCGGCTGTTCCGGGAGATGATTGAAGGCATCAACACAGGGCATGTCGACTACGAAGACAAGGGCGCCACATTCAAGCGCGGCAATGTGACAGCGCTGGACGCGATCAAGCAGATGTTGGGGCTTTCGTAGCAACCCTTCGGGCGACGGCAGTCACATTTTCTCGTCCCGATCCGTCACTGCTGTGGAGAACAAACCATGGCAAGGATGAAACACCCGGTAATGATCTATCCCGAAGCAATGCAGGCGCTGCAAGCCCTCAAGGCCGCTACCGACAAGGGCGGCGTCCCAGCCAAGACTTTGGAGTTGATTGAACTGCGCGCAAGCCAGATCAACAGTTGCGGCACGTGTGTTGACGGGCACGCCCGAGTCGCCAAGAGGCACGGTGAAACGGACGAACGGCTCTTCGCCCTGCCCGTGTGGCGGCACGCACCCTACTTCACCGACGCCGAGCGCGCGGCTCTTGCCCTTACCGAAGCAGTTACTCGCATGGCCGACCGTGATGATCCGGTACCGGACGAAGTCTGGAACGAAGCTGCCCGGCATTACGATGAGAACGCGCTCGCGGCCTTGATCATCAACATTGCCAACATCAATGTCTGGAATCGGCTCAACGGAGCCGTCAAGCAACTCGCGGGCGATTGGAAGGTCTGATCCTCAGTCGCTCAGGATCGTTATATCGAGCAAGGGAAGACGCTCGGGATGGCCAATCAATTCGATCTCGACGATCTTCCCGTTCTCGATGGTGAATCCAAATGCGACCCGTAGTTTTCCGTTGGGAGCCCAGGCCGCTCCCGCGCCGCCGCTCACCACGGCCCTCAACGCCGCCTTCGCGCGACCGTTGAAGGTGTTCGCAACCGCCTGGGCGCCACGAATCTCCTGCCGGCCGCCGAGCCACGCATGCGAGAGGTCAGCGCGCAGCACGACATCCGGGTCCAACACCGTGAGAAGGCCGTTGAAGTCACCTTCGCGCGCGGCCGCAAGAAAGGCATCCACAACTTGCCGCTGGCGAACACGGTCCGCCTCGCCCGACGTGTCCGCCCCCTGAATACGCCGCCGCGCCCGGCTCGCGAGTTGACGCGCCGCCACCGCGGAACGACCGACAATCGGCCCGATCTCCTCGAATGAGACCGCGAACAAATCATGCAACACAAAAGCCACCCGCTCGGCCGGCGCCAGCGTTCCCAGCACCACAAGCAGTGCCGAACCCACGGAATCGGCCAGCAACATCTCCTGTTCGAGATTGCTGTCGGTGTGCTCAGCCCGGCGGTCGTCCAGGGACTCCTCCCGACGGGAACTCCGTGATCGCAACATGTCGAGGCTCACCCGTGCGACCACCGTCGTTAGCCAGCCTCCGAGATTCTCTATCGCGCCGGCATCCGACCGGTTGAGGCGCAGCCACGCCTCCTGAATCGCATCGTCCGCTTCGGCCGCCGATCCCAATATGCGGTACGCCACCGCCCGCATATGACCTCTGTTTTCCTCGAATCGTTCGGCCAGCCAGTCGTGTTCGTCCACCAATGCCTCTCAACACTGACGAATAGGACCGCTCGAGTGTGACCAGCCGGGTTATTTCGTTCCCGCGGGGTCAAAATTCGACAATTGCCGGATCTCGTCCGTGTAAATAAGCAATGCCCGCGGATTCGGGCTCAAATCAATCACCCGCGACCAAGCCTGAATCGACTCAACCCGATGCCCGTTCGCCTTCTCAGCCTGCGCCAGAAGCGTCGTGGCGCCAATCGATTTCGGATTGTCCTGCGTGAGCTGCTTCGCCAGTGTCAATGCATCCGCCGTCTTCCTGGTGGCGAGTAACTGCCCGCCGAGCCGGGCCAGTTCGCCTTCGCCGGCTTCGTACTGCGTCCCCGCCTTCATTTCCGCGGCTTGGCGCAACGCCGCTTCCAGCCCCGACTTCTGATACGTCTTAAAGAGCTCTTGAGCCGCGGGTTCCTTCGGCATCACGGGTTCCTTCCCGTCGAGAATGGCGCGAATGCCATTTGCCATTGCATTCAGCGGAGCGCCGCCGGTATTATTCAGCAAAACGATCAGCCGCTTCGTATCGGGGTTGCGCGTGATCAGGGTGTTGAATCCATTGATCCCGCCGCCGTGTTCGATCGTCAGACCATCCTTCCCTTTGCGAATTTCCCAAGCATATCCATAGTTCGAGAGTCCCGGAGTGAACATCTTCTCTTTGCTTGCCGCGGTGAGAATTTTGTCTCCATATAGCGCCTGGTCCCACTTGTAAAGATCTTCAACGGTGGAATAGAGCGAGCCCGCCGCATAAGGCTGCGACATGTCGATATAGCTGGTATTCGTATAGCTGCCATCGAAATGCTTGTCATACCCCGCGGCGCGCTTTGTAAGCAGTGGAGCTGTGGAGTCGTACCCGGAATCGTTCATCCCGACGGGCGTATAGATCCGTTCGCGAAGCAGTTTCTCATACGGCTCACCAGTGACTTTCTCGAGAATGACTCCCAACAGAAAGTATCCGGAGTTGTCGTAACTGAACTTGGTCCCCGGATCGAAGAACAGGTCAAGCTTTGAGAAAAACTCGATGAACTTCGCCGGCGGATACGGATCGCGCATCTTGGAAGCCCAAGACGGCACTTCGGTGTAGCCGGGAATCCCCGAGGTGTGATTGAGCAGATTATGAATCGTGATCCGATCCCCGGTTTTTGTGGGGTAGTCGGGCAGATAACGGGTAATCGGCGCGTTCAGCTCAATCTTGCCCTGCTCGACAAGCTGCATTACGAGCGTCGCCGTGAACTGCTTGGTGATGGAGCCCAGGCGGAACTTCGTATCCGGCGTGTTCGGAATGTTCCACTCCATGTTGGCGAGGCCGTAGCCCTTTTTGAAAACCACCTGGCCCTGGTCTGCTACGAGTGCGGACCCATTGAACAGCCCAAGCGTCTGGTATCGCGCCAGAAACGAATCGATCGCCGTCGTTGACGGCGCGGCAGCCGCCGGCAACATCAAACCAATACTCAGGGCAAACGCTATTCCAAATCGCATAGTGCGATCAATCATAGCGCCGCGCGCTCGCCTAGTAAAGTCAGGACAACTTGAGGATCTGCAACTGGTCGGGCGGTACTTCCTCAAATCGGAGTTCTGCGTTCTCCGGCTTTGCGTTACGCCGATTGCGCATAATCGCGAACAACGCCGTCATGCCGAGTCCGGCCAAAACGGACATGGTTGCGGCGGGATTTTCCAGAGCATCGCGCTCGCCAATAGCCGTCCCCAAGACACCGATCAGGAGCATGAACATCCACAGCAGGAACGTCATATGGATATGCGATCTTCCCGGCAAATACGAACAGGTGAACGGGATCTTCAGAGCCGATCCAAAGGAAAACTCGGCCAGGATCGTGCCGAACAGTCCAAGTGCGGCGAGGTGTGCCGCCGCCTGCCTCCCGGGCCAGAGCGGACCGATGACCACCGCAGATATCAGAAGGGCGGGTACCACCGATAACGCGAATAGGGCGCGTCGCCACGCTGCCAGATACAGGGGACCCGCGGGAAACGGCATCACGCGAAAAATCCAGTTTGCCCGCAAATCGAGCGGCAGCGAAAAGACCACGCGCGTCCCCACCACCCAAAAACCCATCATCGTGATTGTGGCCGCAAGCAGCGCTACAGACGGTTGGTGCCAGATATCCACCGTCGACGGCTCCCCTGATGGCACTTTCAAGAACAAAATTCCGAACGCGAGGCCGGCGCCCAGGTAAAACGCGAAAATCATGCGGTGCTGCCGGCTGCGAAGCAGGCTTCGAATGCTGAACTGCACAATTCCGGTTTCGAAGGAACCGCCGAATGGCGGTAGCCAGCCGCTTCGACATGCCGGTGCGATGTCCGGCTCCTCGACGATCTTGCGCAGCGTGCGAGCGTACGAAGCCAGATAAACCAGGGCAGTGGCACAAAGGGCGCCGCCGAGCCCCACCCATGCGCGGCGTGCGAATGGCGCCAGCGCCGGGTGCAGCGAACCGCTCACCTGTTGATATAACCCCACAAACCAGTAGGAAGGAATCCACGACATCCAAGGCTGTTGTGGTCCCGCCACCAGCACATTTGCCGGCGAACTCTGCAGAAAATAGCCGCTCACGAAAAGGCAAAACACCGCGAGTTGCAAGAGACCGGAGACTCGCAGAAACCATCTCCGCGGAAGCACCAGCGCCGTGACGCCCTGCAACACGAGCACACAGCCAAAAATGAACGTGCCCGCGAGGACTATTGCGATCCAGTACGCGAAGAATGATCGTATTGGGCCGGCTCCGGGAACCGAAACGGGCGTCAAAGAGAGCGCCGCTTCCCCGGCAAGACGCTGCCGGACGTGCTCGCCCAGGAAAGGCGTGAACGGGAACGACTTTGGATGGGCGTTTAGAAACACAACGGCCGCGAAATCACGCCGCGGGTCGAAACACGCGTAGCTTGTGAAACCACCCGTTGCGCCATCGTGCGTATAAACGCCTGTTTCCGGGTCGTAAACCCAGGCCAATGCGACCCGCACGTTTCCCGTCACATAGTCGCGAAACCGCTGCGACTCCACCAGGGCACTACGGAATGGCGTCCTTTCAGGATGAAGTTCCGCTTCGAGATAGGCAAGCATGTCGCCGGCGGTGGAGCGGATGCCGCCTGCGCTGGCAAAGACGTCCAGGTTCCACTCGGCGGTCGGACGCGCATCGTAGCCATAACCCTGCAGGAGGCGCTTGCGCTGTTCGTCCGAGAGCGTAATCACGGTGTCCTTCATACCCAGCGGACCCATGATGTCCCGGCGCACGAGTTCCGGATAACTGCTCTGCGCGCGGTTTGCGAGCGCCGCGCCGAGCACACTGAACCCGAGATTGCTGTACAGAAATTCGGTATTCGCCGGCTTCCCGAACCCATGTCGTTGGATGAAATTGTTGAGATCCGGAGCGTGATAATTCGTGTATGATTCCCGCCGGTCGCCCGGGCCTGTGTTGTCAGGCATGCGGGGCAAGCCGGAATGATGTGTCGCCAGATCAAGAAGCGTGATCTCTAAACCATTCGTCCTCGGGGCGATACCGGGCGGAAACAGGTCGCGCACCGCCTGGCGAAGATCGACCTTGCCCTCCACGGCCATTTGCGCCAGCAGGAGGCCCGTAAAGGTCTTTGAGATCGACCCGATCTCGAAGATCGAATCGGGCTTTGCAGCGCCGTAGGTCATTACGCGGCGCACGCCACGCTCCGACACGCCAATAACAATACCAGCCCCGCCGTCCGCGGCCGCCAGATCGAGGTGCTGCAGCATCGGCGCGATATCGCGGTTCATCACAGCCGGCATTTCCGCCGCGCTGACTGGCGGCAGCGGCGGATCGAAGACGAGAGCCGGGACAGGTCCGGAGTCGAACCGCGCCAGCGCGAGCGGCCACGCAATCCCAGCGAAGACGTGCAGCGCCGCCAGCGTCAGTCCCAAGGCCGTGCCAACCGCCGCGATCTTCGCCAGAAACAATGTTCGCGCATGCACCGGCAGAGGGCCGAGCAGCATCACGTCGCGGCGATCCGGAAACGTCGATTCCCAACTCAGCACCGCGAACAGGCCCACTGCCAGCATGGAGGTCGCTATCAGGAAATGCTCCATGTTCCATGCGCTGACGAGTTGAATCGCCGCCGGAACCTGTTCATTCCTGAAATGCGCCGCCCACAGGCCCGCGGTCACGGCAAGAATCAAACTGCAGAAAACAAGTAGGGAGGCGAACTGTCCGAGCAGCGTTCGGCTGTCTCCCTGCGCATGAGCCGATAGCAGTTCCAGGTCGACCATCCGGAACAGAAACTCGCGATAAAGAATGCGAAACTGGCGCCGCATGAACCAGCTAGCATCCTACTATGGCCGCGCATTGCTAGCCTAATTCCAGAGGAAGCTCTCACAAATGAGAAACCTGCTCTGCCTCATTCTTCTCGCAATCCCTGCCGTCGCGCAACAACCTTTCAAGAATCCGAATCTCCCAGCGGAAAAACGGATCGACAATCTCCTCTCCTTAATGACTCCGGAAGAGAAGATCAACTGCCTCGGCACCCGTACCGGCGTCCCTCGCCTGGGGGTGCCCAACATCGGCAACTCCGAAGGCATTCACGGAGTCGTGCAACGCGAGACGCGCGGCCCGCTGCAGCCGATCACCACCACCCAATTCCCCCAGCCGCCCGGCATGGGAGAAACATGGGATCCCGATATCGTGCGCCAGGCCGCCGGTGTGCAAGGCTACGAAGCCCGCTTCATCACACAAACCCCGAAATACAACCGCCAGATCCTGATGCTCTGGGGTCCGCAAGCAGATCTCGCGCGCGACCCCCGTTGGGGCCGCAGCGAAGAAGTGTACGGCGAGGATCCGTTCTTTAACGGGACCATGGCGACTGCATTCATCAAAGGACTACAGGGCGACGACCCCAAATACTGGCAAGCTGCCGCGCTACTGAAGCATTTCCTCGCCAATAGCAATGAGGATCACCGCAACATCTCCTCCTCCGATTTCGACGATCGCCTGTTCTGGGAATACTATTCCGTTCCATTCCGGATGGGTTTCCTCGAAGGTGGCGCGAAGGCCGTGATGGCGTCTTACAACGCGTGGAACGGGACCACGATGGCCGTCAATCCCATCCTCCGCACCATCGTCCGCGAAAAATGGGGCGTTGAGGTCATCTCGAGCGACGGCGGCGCTGTCACCCTACTCGTTAATCCCCGTCATCTTTTCCCCAATCAAAAGGCAGCCGTGGTCGCCTGCGTGAAAGCCGGCATCAATCAGTTCCTCGACCGCTACGCCGATGAAGCCAAGGCTGCTTTCAAAGACGGTTCTCTCACCGAAGGGGATCTCGACGGCGCGCTACGTCCCAAGTTTCGCGTTGCGATCAAACTCGGACTTCTCGATCCGCCTGATGTGGTCCCGTATTCCAGGATCAAGGAGTCACCCGAGCCATGGAACACCGAAAAAGACCGCGAGGTCTCCCGTCAAATCGCGCTCGAGTCCATTGTTCTTCTGAAAAACGAAAAGAACCTTCTGCCGCTCGATAAGAACTCGCTTAAATCCATCGCCGTCATCGGACCGCTCGCCAACTCCGTCCATTGGGACTGGTACGGCGGCACGCCCCCATACACCGTCACGCCGCTCGAAGGCATCAAGCAGGAGGTCGGCCCCGACGTCGCGGTCAACTACGCCGCCGGCGACCTGAGCAACGCCGCCATCAATGCAGCCCGCAAGTCCGACGTCGCTATCGTGGTGGTGGGCAACGACCCCACCTGCGGACCCGATATGGGGCATGAATGGTATTCCGGGCCCGAAGGCGGTGGCGTCACATATCCCTGCTCTGTCCCAAGCGACGGACGCGAAGGCCGCGATCGCGAAACGATCGACCTCTACCAGGAACAGGTCATCAAACAGGTCTTCATCGCGAATCCCAAAACGGTCGTCGTCCTGGTCTCCAGCTTCCCGTACGCCATCAATTTGACCCAGGCCAACATTCCGGCGATACTCCACATGACGCACTCTTCCCAGGACGAAGGAACCGCGCTCGCGAAAGTCCTCTTTGGCGGCTACACGCCCGGAGGCCACCTGGTCGTCACCTGGCCCAAATCGATCGACCAGTTGCCGCCGATGATGGACTACAACATTCGCCACGGCCGCACCTATATGTATTTCAAAGGCGAGCCGCTCTACCCCTTCGGATTCGGCCTCAGCTACACGACTTTCAAGCTCTCAAATCTCCGCACCAGCACCCCGCAGCTTGCCAGGGACGGGACGGTCACGGTAAGCGTGGATGTGACCAACACGGGCGCTCGGGCCGGCGATGAAGTTGTGCAGCTCTATGTGAAGCACCCCGAATCGAAGGTCGACCGCCCGCAACAGCAACTCGCCGGTTTCCGGCGTGTGACGCTTCAGCCGAACCAGACCAAAACTGTCGAAATCGAACTCCCAGCCGCCCGCCTGGCTTTTTGGGACACAGCGCTGAAAGACTTTCGCGTCGAAACCGAACCTGTGAGCTTGATGATCGGCGATTCATCCGCCAACATCGCTCTCACTGCGACCTTACATGTGAAATAGGTTCACCTGGAAGGGTGGAGCAGGCGTTGAGCCTGCTTTTGGACTTCCCCGAAAAAGGACAGGCGAAACCGTCTGTCCCACCTTTCAAACCCGAGAGTTTCGGTTGTTTGCGGCTATGCTGCTGTGCGATTCAGCGTGGATGCACGGTGACGAATAGATTCTGCCCGCCGCGATTGATGAGCAACAGCGCCGGGCGTCCGTTGGACTTGTCGAGCGCCGATGCAACATCCCCTGGCGAACGCACCGCCTGCCGATTGACCTCGGTTATCACGTCACCCGCCTGAATGCCGGCATCTGCCGCTGGTCCCGAAGGATCAACGTCCGCTACAACCAGCCCCTGCGTCCCCGCCTTGAGTCCAAGTTGAGCCGCAATATCCGGCGTAATCGGCGCGATGGTAACTCCGAGCCGGCCGCTTCCCGCGCCTCCACCGCCACCGCCTGTGTCATTCCCGGTCGGACTGGTTGAAAGGTCGCCGAGAGTGGCTTTCACCTGCTGCTCCGCGCCACTCCGGTTGATTGTCAGGGTCACGGTTGTTCCCGGCCCGCTGCTGGCGATTTCATTTCGGAAGGTGTTGGAATCGTCAATCGATTTGCCGTTCAGGGCCGTGATCACGTCTCCAGACTTGATTCCAGCCTTATCGGCAGGGCCTCCAGGCGTAACCGAACTCACGATCACGCCCTTGATGTCCTTCAACCCCAGGCTCTGCGCCAAATCGGAAGTAATCGGCTGTATGGAAACGCCGAGTTGGCCGCGCTGCACCTTGCCGCCGCGGATCAATTGATCCATCACGGTGCGCGCCATATTCGATGGGATCGCAAAGCCAATACCGATACTGGCGCCTGTGGTCGACATGATTTGCGAGTTGATGCCGATCAGTTCGGCATTGGTATTGGTGAGCGCGCCGCCAGAGTTTCCGCGATTGATGGGAGCGTCCGTTTGCAGGAAGTCCTCGAACGAGCCATTGCTGAGGCCGGTTCTCCGGCCCTTGGCGCTGATTATTCCCGAGGTCACGGTTTGGCCGATGCCGAGGGGATTCCCGATCGCCAGGCAAACGTCCCCTACACGTACTTTGTCCGAATCTCCCAGGGAGAGCACCGGAAGATTGCCTGCGTTGATCTTGAGAACGGCAAGATCGCTAGGAGCATCGGAGCCAAGCAGCTTGGCTGAGAACGTCCGGTGATCATTCAAGTCGACCTTAATCTCGTCCGCGCCATCCACCACGTGCTGATTTGTAAGGATATGGCCATCCGGGCGCACAATCACGCCCGAGCCCAAGGCGCGTTCCACCTGCGTTCCGCCGCCTTGCCCCGGCATGCGGCCAAAGCCAAAGAAGTGCTGAAACAGCGGATCGTTAAAGAACGGGTACTGCTCGGGCGCGCGGACCCGGCGATTCGCTCTTATGGTTACAACCGCGGGCGCTACGCGGTCGACCACGTCGGCATACGTCAGAGGCCGGGTGGTCGGAGCTTGAAACGAACCGGAAGTCTCCGGAGCGGAATATTGGCGACAGCCTGAGAAGGTGAGAAGCGTTACGAAGCATGCGAATGCTGTAACGACACGTCGATCGATCATCTCACTTCGTGAGACCACCGCGGACGGCGGGGTGTTACGAAAGGACCCGGTTACAATCGCAGCTACTGTGGCGCCGGGCCGCGCACCACCTGGACGAAATCCTTGGGCCGGATCCACTTGGCAAACGCCGCTCGCACATCATCGGCCGACATGATGAAGTACTTTCGGGCCGCGCGGATCGGCTCATCCAGGGGAAGATCGATCTGGGCGCGTGCGAGGAGTCCGGCCGCAATAGAGTCCTCGCTCGATTCGCCTAACGGAATCTGGCGCAGAAGGAGCGCCTTGGCTTGCTGTAACTCGGCCGGCGAGACGTTATCGGTTTGCATGGCAATGAGGTCACGCTCCACCAACGCTCGGGCTTTCGAGACGTTCTGCGGATCGCAGCCGTATGTAACCGAGTACACCGTGCGTGTCTTCGTTGCGGTTAGCGAATCGTCGATGTTGTATACGTAGCCTGCCACCTGGCGTACGTCGTGGTATAAACGCGTGGCATAGAATCCGCCGCCCAGGACGTGATCGCCTAACTGCAGCGCATAGTAATCGGGCTGGAAGCGGTTCATCGGCAGCTCTTCAGCCAGGCTGACGGAATCCTGAATCTGTTCGGGATCGGGCACGTTCACCGCGGAGGGCGTGTTCGGCGGCACGGCGGGCAGCGTCACATCCGGCGGAGTGCCGGTAGCCTTCCAGGCGCCGAAGTACTTCTCAATTGCTGTACGCGCCTCGGCTGGCGTTACATCGCCGATCACCACGATGGTTGTGAGGTCGGGACGGAACGCCTGGCCGTAATAACTGCGAACATCCTCAAGCGTGACAGCGCCGATGGTCTGCGGCGTGGTCTCGCGCAAAACCGGATCGCCTTTCGGAAGCAGCGTCAGGTCGAGGGCGCGCCGGACGCGATAATCCGGGCTGGTCAGGTTTCCGGCCACAAAATCACCAGTCTCGCTCTTGACGACTTTAAATGCCTCCTCCGGCAGGGAAGGGTGTAGCTCGTTGTCGGCGAGCAACTGCACCCCGCGATCAAAATATTGCTTGAGGACCTTGATCGAAAACTCCGCGCCCGCCGATTCAGTCGCGGCGATGTCGTCCAGCTCCTTCTGAAAGGCCACCCGATCGTAGGTTTTCGTCCCATACGGAAACAATCCGTCGAGGATGTCAGCAACGCCGTCTTTTCCCGGCGGCGTCTGCATCTTCTCTTCGTGCCGGATACTCCCCATCACCGTGACGGTGGAACTGACCGATTGCTGTTGCACGATGAGCCGGATGCCGTTGGGCAGCGTTACATCGGTCGGGTGCAGGTCGGGTTGGGGAACGGCCAGGGACTTCACGGCGACGTCGGCCCATTCCGGCAGCATGACCGGCTTCGAGGGCGCGTTGGTGAGCTGTTCGGTACCTCCAAATCCTTTCGCGGAGACCGGCTCTCCCGAGGGTCGAGGCTTAAGGGTAGCGACGATGGAGCCTTGCTCGACAAGGTATTTTCTGGCTACGCGATTTACGTCATCGACAGTCACGCGGCGGATGGCAGCTACATCTTCATCGGGGGAATTGCGGCCTTCGGCAGCCAGCGCCTGCGACCAACTGGCGGCGAGCCCTGGGATGGAGTTGCGCTCGAACTCCGCCGAGGCAATCTCGGCCTTCTTGGCGGCGTCCACCAGCTCGGCCGGGAGGCCGGCCTTGACGTATCCGGCGATGATCTTCTTCATCTCCGCAATGATCGGGGCGCCGTCGGAAGCGGCAGGCAGCGCCGCCAGGCTGAATGCGACGCTCGCCTTCGGAAATGTCTCCGCGAGGCCAAACTGCGCCGCGAGAGCCTTGCCCTCGGGAACCAGTTCGTAGAGCTTGCCGCGCTGGCTCGACAGCACGTCGGACAAGACACGCGATGTGGCATAGTCGGCATCGTCGGAGCCCGGCAGGCGGTATCCGATCAGGCACAGCGTATAGGGCAGATTGCTGTCGAGGACGAACGATTCCGATTTCACCGGGCGCAAACTCACGGCGGGACGCGCCGGTACATCGTGTTTCGGGATTGCTCCGTAGATCTGCTTGATCTTGGCGAGTGTCGCGCCGGGATCGATGTTGCCGGCCAGCACCAGGATGGCGTTATTCGGTGCGTACCAGGTCTTGTAAAACTGTTTCAGCATTGCGCCAGTGGTGGTGTCGAACGACTCCTTGGTGCCGAGCGCGTCGTGGGAGTATGGCGTTCCCGCGAACATGTCCTCGTTTATGCGGGTGATGAATTTATACGTTGGGTTGGATAGATCGCGCGCGACTTCCTGCTCGATGGCGCCGCGTTCCTGGGCCCACTCCTGCTGCGAGTCTTCGGCATCCGCCATGCAAGCGGCGTCCACCCGCAATGCCACGTCCAAATCCTGCGCGGGAACCGTGGTGAAGTATTGCGTGATGTTCTGCTGCGTATCGGCGTTACCAAAGCCGCCGAGCTGTGCGTAGATCGCGGCAATTTGATCGCCCGCGAGACCCTTGCAGCCGCGGAACGCCATATGCTCCTGTGCGTGGGCCATGCCTGGGTAGCCTGGCGGAGTCTCGTTGCCGCCCGCCAGGTAATTCTCCTCGACAGTTACCACCGGAGCCAGCGTGTTGCGTATGATGACCACTCTTAGACCGTTGTCGAGGGTCGCCCGGACAATACTCGAGGCCCCGCCGTCGGCGGTATCGCCTGTTGCCGCGACCGGCCAAAATGCAATTGCGGTGACACAAACGGTGAGCAGAAGGTGTGCGCGCATCTCTATCCCCATAAGACGCACATCGGGCCGGGTTTGGTGCGTCTGTTATGCTTGACGATTCTGGCCCAAGACGATATTGCTCATAGCACCCTCCGCCACGTCAACCGCCGGTTGATGCCGTTTCTTTTCTTGTTGTACGTCGTTGCTTTTCTGGACCGTGTCAACGTCGGGTATGCCGGCCTGGATATGACCCGCGAATTAGGCTTTACGAACGCCCAATTTGGGTTTGGGTCCGGGGTGTTTTTCATCGGCTACGTGCTGCTGGAGATTCCGGGGACGATTCTGGTGGAGCTATGGAGCGCGCGGAAATGGATAGCGCGCATCATGGTGACCTGGGGAATCGTTGCCGCGATCACCGGATTCATCCATACCGCACCCCAATTCTATTGGGCGCGGTTTGCGCTTGGCATTGCGGAGGCCGGGTTTTTCCCAGGCGTGATCGTCTATTTGACGCACTGGTATCGCAACCAGGACCGCGCCAAGGCGGTAGCGATGTTCATGTCGGCGATTCCGGTGTCACAGGTGATCGGCGCGCCTTTTTCGGCGCTGCTGATCCGCATCCATTGGCTGGGACTGCCGGGTTGGCGGTGGCTTCTGATCCTGGAGGGTGTGCCGGCCGTGATCTGCGGCGTCGTCACCCTGTTCTACCTGACCGATCGGCCAGCCCAGGCGCACTGGCTGCCCGCGGCCGAGCGGGAGTGGTTGGTGGCGCAACTCGAGGATGAGAAAAGGGTGAAGGCCTCGGGGCCTGCGGTGAGTGTCTGGCGATCCCTGAGCAGCCTTACGATGATCCTGCTGACCATCGCATATTTTGGCGGCTCGGTGCTGCAATACGGCTTCGGTTTGTGGCTTCCGAAGATTCTGGAAAAGCTCTCGGGACTTCCTTCGTGGGAGGTGACGCTGATCAGCGCGATTCCCTACCTGGTTTCCTGGCCGGCTATGCTGTTGATCGGCCGCCATTCGGATCATACCGGCGAGCGCCGCTGGCACACGGCAACTCCCATGTTCGTGGCGAGCATCGGTCTGGTGTTGAGCCTCGTCTCCGGGAAGAGCGTCGTGCTCGGGATCGCCGCCTTTTCCGTGGCCGCAATTGGGATGAACGGCCGTCTGCCGGCTTTTTGGGCGCTGCCGACCGCGTTCCTCGGAGGTACGTCGGCCGCCGCGTGTATCGGCGCCATCAACTGCATTGGGAATCTCGGGGGTTTCGTGGGGCCTTACATTGTCGGGTATCTGAGCTCGGCCGCGGGGTTTTCCGGAGGTGTGCTGGCCTTGGCGGCTACGACGCTGCTGGGCGGCGCGGCTATTCTTGGGGTGCGGGTGGCGCGGAAGATTTCTGTGCCGCAAAATCGATCCCCGCTTGGACCTCGTCCATCGCCTGCTTCACGAGACGCATAGCATTTCCGCGGTGGCCGCCCTTATCGGGAGCAGAAGCCCGCAACTCGGCTTGGGCGGTTTTGAGAGCATCCAGGGCCGCTTCCATGTGCCGTTGTTTGTCCGCCGCCAGCATTGGCACGGCGGCTGTGCCTAACAACCGCTGCATCGCCCGTCTTCTCGTAGTCATTAGTCTATGATCGCACCGACGATACCGCTTATTTCGGTATGGGACAAGCCTCGAGGCGAGTAAGGCAGGATTGCATCTACTGTCTTCAAATCGACGCGATGCAGGCTGTGGAAGGGTGGAGCAGGAGGGTTTAGTCCAAGCCGCTTAGTTTTCGGGAACGGCAAGTCTGATTGAGCCTGTGATGCAGGCTAACAGCCTGCATCACAAGCTCGACCCGACTCGCCGTTCCCGAAAAACTAAGTGGCCTTGGGCTGAATGCCTGGGCCACGCTTCCACGTCGTCGCGGGACAAAGCGGCATAGCCGCAACCAACGGAGCTCTCGGGTCGGAAAAGGTGGGACAGGCAAGCAGGCTGAATGCCTGCTCCACCCTTCCAGATACCTCTACGCCGCCGGCTTCGCGAAAATTTCAGGCTTCACTTCCCCGTTGATCTTCCGCTCGGTAAACTCGCGCTCTCCGAACTTCTGGCCGTTAATGATGACGATTTCATGGAACGGCAGATAAACGCCCTCAACCTGCCGGTAATCGCTGTATTCCACGTCGTTATCCGCCGGGCCCTGAGGCCCGACACCGCGATACGTGAGTTTCGCGATGCGCTTCGACGCCGGGTCGAAGACAACCGTCACCTTCTCTTCACCACTCGTCCAGACGACCGTATTGTCACCGGTAGCGTTCACCTCCGCTTTGCCGTCGACCGCCGATCGAAGCAATCCGACCCCGCCGACCATGGCCATGGAGCGTTCCACTTCCTTCGCCATATTCGCCGGAAGCTCGCGCGTCTGCGGTCCCTGTTGAACCCACGCCACTTTACCATCCCAGGCCTGGATCACATTCCCGAACGGCAGAGACATGGTCATCTTGTACTTGTCCGGGAACAGAACGACTTCTTCCAGACTGGCCTTCATCGTTTGGCCGCCCATGCTGATTGAGACCGGGCCCTTGGAGGAAATGTTGTTCACGGCCTCCAGCGCCTGGCGCCCTCCAACGGCGTCGACCGCCTGCTGGATTAGCTGCAGGCCCCGAGCCTTGGACTCCCCGGTAACAGGAGCGCTTTCCTTCGGACGGGTGAGATTCTCGGCCGTAAGATCGAGGTCCGCCAGTGGAATCACCTGAACCTTGCCGAGCCCTTCCAGATCCTTCGCAAATCCCGCGGCATTCCCCGCCGCCACGATGTCCATCTTGTCGGGAGTAAGGTGACGCTGAACGGCTTCTTTCACCTGTTCGGCGGTCGCCGCCAGAATCCTGTCGCGGTAAGTGTCCCAATAGTCCGCGGGGAGGCCATTGATGGCCGCGATCAGCACTCGCTGAGCGACATCGGCCGGAGTCTCCACGGATAATGCAAACGATCCGGCCAGGTAAGCCTTCGCCTCCTGCAATTCCGATTCGGTTACAGGATTTTCCCGGTACTCCTTTAGCAGGTCGGCCATCATCTTAATCGCGGTCGCGGTCTTCTCAGTGCGGCTAAAGCTCCGCGCCGTAAATACCCCGGTCTGGCGCAACGGCTCCAGGGCGCTGGTCGCACCATACGTCAAACCCTCATTCGCACGCAGCTTCATATTCAACCGGCTGTTGAAGCTGCCGCCGAAAATCTGATTGGCAACCTGAAGCGGAACGTAATCGGGATCGCTGCGCGAGATCATCGTTTGCAAAATTGCATACTGCGTCTGCACCGCATCCGGCTTGTCGACCACTACAATGCGCCGCGATACAGATGCTGGTGGCTTTGCCATCGCGGTCGCCGTCACGTTACCCTTCCAGGCCCCGAAATACTTCTCTGCGCTCGCGAACGCTTCCGACGGAGTGACATCGCCGGCGATGGCCAGGTAAGCGTACGCCGGACCGTAGTGCGATTGATAAAACGAAATGACGTCATCGCGCTTCAACTTGCGCATCGTGTCCGGAGTGCCGTCCGTAGGCATCGCGTAGGAGTGCGCGCCATACGCAGTGCGATACGCCAATACTTGAGCCAGGTTTTGGGGGTCGTTGTACGTCACCTGTAGTCCTGACAGCGACTGCCTCATTAAACGGTCAAACTCGTCTTGCGGGAACGTCGGATTCTGGACGATGTCCGAAAGCAACTCCAAACCCAACGCCGAAGACGACTTCATCATGGTTGAAAACGCCTGCGCTACATCCAGGGTTGCGGACGCTCCCAGCGAACCACCGCTGGAATCCACCACGTTCGCGATCTGCTGAGCAGTTCGCGTCTTTGTCCCCTGACGCAGCAGCCCCGCCGTCAAGTCAGCCAGACCGGCTTTAGACGCTTCCGTGGCGCTGCCTCCGGCCGTGGTGATGTCAAGACGGTACGAGACAAGCGGCTGCCGGTGATCTTCAATCACGAAAACGGTCAGGCCATTCGCCAACTTCTTGGTCTCATATTTCGGAAAGTGAAAAGGACGCGCCGGTCCCGGAGGAGGCGGTGTTTGCTTTGCAGTCTGAGCCGTCAGCGTGACAGCGGCGGCAGCGGCGACGATAAATAACGTAATGAATCGGGACATGCGATATTCCTACTTCTTTCCTTGCTCCGGATACACCCAGATGCGCGTCTCGTTGGTGTCGACCAGGTATTTCTGCGCGACTTTCTGCACATCGGCAGCGGTCACCTTTTGATACTTGTCCAATTCCGTGTTGACCAGTTCCGGATTGCCCTGCAATACCGCCATTCGTCCGAGATTGTCAGCCTTCTGCTGCATGGTCTGAGCCCCCGTAATGAAAGTGGCCACGGTTTGATTTTTCGCCTTCGTCAATTCCTCGTTCGTGACGGGCTCTTTCCTCACCTGCTCGAAAACGTAAGCCATGCTGCTGCCGACTTCCTTGATGTTCTTCCCCTGGTTGGCTATCGCAATTCCGAAGAAAAGTGACGGACCCTCCAGGAAAAATGACTGCCCGCTGGCTTGCACGGCCGCCTGCTCGTCGTACACCAGGCGTTTGTAGAGCCGCGAACTCTGGCCGCTCGACAAAATTCGCGACGTGATATCGAGAGCATAGGAGTCGGGGTTGCCCATCGGGGGCAGATGATACAGGTTGAGCACGGCGGGCAGCGGGATATTGGCGTAGTTCTTCGTGAACTCGCGGAGTTCGGTCTGCGCCGGCTCGGTTGCCGTCACCCGCGGAACGGGATTCTTGCTCTTCGGAACCTGTCCGAAATACTTCTTTGCCCAGGCCACCGCATCCGGACCATCGAAGTCGCCGACAATCACGACAGTAGCGTTGTTGGGAACGTAATACGTGTTAAAGAACTCCTGCACATCCGCCGGGGTTGCCTTATTCAAATCCTCCATACTGCCGATGGGGGCGTGCTTGTATGGATATTCCTTAAACTCCATACCCCATAACTCGTCGGAGATCATGCCGTAGGGTGGGTTCTCGAAACGAAGCCGTCGCTCCTCCTTCACCACCTCGCGTTCTTTCTGAAAATTCTCCTGGTTGATAACGAGCGAGGACATGCGATCGGCTTCGAGCCACAACATCCGCTCCAGGTAATTCGAGGGAAACGATTCCCAATAGACGGTCTGATCGAAGGTGGTGTAGGCGTTCACAACGCCGCCCGCCTCGCGAACGTACTTCATGTGCTCTTCCGGCCCGACATTCTTCGAGCCGCGAAACATCAGGTGCTCGAATAAGTGGGCAAAACCGGTGCGGCCGGTTCGTTCATCTTTCGAACCGACGTGATACCAAACCTGCAGATTGATGACGGGCCTGCTATGGTCCTCAGACATGACGAGCTTGAGGCCGTTGGGCAGTTCGGTGGTTTGAATCTTGAGCTTAGGGGGATGATCCTGCGCCGCAAGTCCGAATGCGACCAGCGGAATGAGCCAGTATTTCATTTGAATTCAACTCCTAGGTGGGGCTAATTCGCAGAGTACCACACCTTTCGAGTGGTGCCCAGCAAGTAAGCTTTAGGCATCCATCCGCCACGTACAATGAACTTATATGAAAGCGATCGCTGCAATTCTGTTGCTCTTCCCACTGCTTAATGCCGCCGAGTGGACGCAAATCTATGACGGCAAGGACATGAACGGTTGGGAGCACGTCGGCCCTGGAAGCTTCACGATCGAGGACGGAATGCTGCGGACTCACGGCGGCATGGGCTTGCTGTGGTACACGCCGAAACAATTTGGCAACACGACGATCCGTGTAGTTTTCAAAACTTCCGCCCAGACCGATAACTCCGGTGTCTACATCCGCATGCCCGAAAAGCCCCATGACCCGTGGTACGGAGTCCATAATGGCTACGAAGTACAGATCGACGGCGCCGGCGATGACTGGCACTGCACCGGAGCGATTTACTCGTTAAGCAAGGTATCTAAGCGCGCCCAGAAACCGACCGGCGAATGGAACACAATGGAAATCACGCTGAAGGGCCAGGAAACGATCGTGGTCCTCAACGGCGAGAAGATTAACGATTTCTTCGGCAATCAGCCGGTGCCGCCCCGCAAGATGTGGTACGAGCCCGTGCGTGGGCCGCGGCCGGACGTCGGCTACATCGGCCTTCAGAACCACGATGGGTCAACGAGGATTTACTTCAAGGAAGTCGCGGTTAAGTCGGAATAGCTTTTAGAAGATTTTTCAACGCATCGACACAAAGGACTGCGACGTGCTTCGACTCGGGGATCAGTCCGCCCACCGCGTCTTCTATGGTGGCAGCGCGAGCCGCCGTGATTTCCTCTCGAGACTTGCCTACCATCCACTCCGTTAACGCCGAGCCCGCGGCAATGGACGCCGTACATCCTCGAGCCTTAAAAGCCGCCTCGCGAACGAGTCCATTCTCCCAAAGTGCGGATAGCCGCAAAACGTCGCCGCAAACCGGATTCGAGACCTCCACCGTGACCGCCGGCGCCGGCAATTCACCAACGTGGCGCGGATTCTGGAAGTGGTCGAGGAACAGATCGCTGTAGATCGGATGCGGCATGAACCTGGGATTTCAGGGTACCAAGCTATCCTGAATACATGAGCTTTCATCTGGCTGTCGACTACCGTCCCCGCGGAGACCAGGGACCGGCAATCGACCAACTCTTCCGCGGTGTGCTTGACGGAGAGAAACACCAGGTGCTGCTCGGCGTCACCGGCTCCGGCAAAACCTTCAGCATGGCCAAGGTAATTGAGAAAGCCGGACGCCCCGCCCTCGTCCTAGCGCACAACAAGACCCTGGCCGCCCAGCTCTACCACGAGTTCAGAACCTTCTTTCCTTCGAATGCGGTTGAGTATTTCGTCAGCTATTACGACTACTATCAGCCCGAAGCTTACATCCCGTCCGGCGATATCTACATCGAGAAGGAAGCGACCATCAACGACGAGTTGGACAAGCTCCGCCTCGCCGCCACCAAGTCGCTCTTCGAGCGCCGCGACTGCGTCATCATCGCGAGTGTAAGCTGCATCTACGGTCTCGGTTCGCCCGAGGCGTATTACGGCATGCTGCTCATGCTGGAAAAGGGCCAGAAGATCACGCGCGAACAAATCACGTCGAAGCTGGTCGAAATCCTGTACGATCGCAGCAACACCGATTTTCGACGAGGAACTTTCCGGGTCCGCGGCGACGTCATCGAGATTTACCCGACCTACGACGATTACGCCTATCGGATCGAGCTGTGGGGCGACGAGGTCGAAAGCCTGAGCCAGATCGACCCGCTGCTCGGACAAGTGCGTCAAACCTACCTGCGCCTGCCGATCTACCCCAAGACTCACTATGTCATGACGCCGCAATCGCGCGAGCAGGCCCTGAAGAGCATCGAGGAAGAACTAACGGCGTGGCAGCCGGAACTGGAGCGGCAGGGAAAGCTGATCGAGGCGCAGCGCTTGTATCAGCGAACTATGTTCGATCTCGAAATGATCCGCCAGATCGGATATTGCCATGGCATTGAGAACTATTCGCGCCACTTCTCCGGCCGGCTGCCAGGCGAAGCGCCGCCGACGCTGCTCGATTACCTGCCCCACGACCACCTGATCTTCATTGACGAAAGCCATCAAACCGTGCCGCAATTGCAGGGCATGTATCATGGCGACCGGTCGCGTAAGGACGTGCTGGTGAACTACGGCTTCCGGCTGCCGAGCGCCCGCGACAATCGCCCGCTTACCTTCGAGGAGTTTGAGAACCGGGTCAACCAGGTGGTTTACGTTTCGGCCACGCCAGGTCCGTATGAACTGACCAAGGCGGCTGGTGTCGTCGTGGAGCAGATCATCCGGCCCACCGGTCTCGTCGATCCGGAAGTCGAGATCCGCCCGATTCGGGGACAGGTCGACGACCTGCTGCACGAAATTCGACGGCGCACCGAGCAGAACGAACGCGTCCTGGTTACGACGCTCACCAAACGCATGTCGGAGGATCTCGCGGAATACTACACCGAAGTCGGCGTGAAGTGTGCCTACTTGCACTCTGAAGTCAGTACGCTCGACCGCATCAAGATCCTTCGCGATCTCCGCCGGGGAGAGTTCGATGCGCTGATCGGAGTCAACCTGCTGCGCGAAGGTCTCGACCTTCCCGAAGTTTCCCTCGTCGCTATCCTCGACGCGGACAAGGAAGGCTTCCTGCGTTCCGCAGGCTCCTTGATTCAAACCATCGGCCGGGCGGCACGCCACCTCAATGGCCGCGCCGTTCTTTACGCCGACGTGATGACCGCCAGCATGCGTCGCGCGTTGGACGAAACAAACCGTCGTCGAAAGATACAGGTCCAGTACAACGAAGAGAACAATATCATTCCGCAGTCGATCATTAAGCCGATTGACATGAGCCTGGTCGCGATCGCCGAGGGCGATTACGTGACGATCCCGGCCGAACCCCAAGACCCAGTCGAGGAGATGACGCCCGATCAGCGCGAGCGCTTCATCAAGGAACTGGAAACGACCATGCGCGAAGCCGCGAAGAAGTTCGAGTTCGAGAAAGCGGCCCAGATTCGCGATCGCATCAAGGCGCTACGGTCCCCCAGCACCATAGACGAGGCAGGCGTGCAAACTCAAGCGGCTACACCCTCATAAGGTATTTCACAGCCTCTGAATCTTCGCGTCCCGCGACGATTGGAAGGACAGGCGAAACCGCGTCCTACCCTTTCAAACCCGAGAGTTTCCGTTGGTTGAAAACCGCAGCAGGTTCTAAACCTGCCCTACGTCAGCGGCGCTGGAAGTTACGAGGGATTACCTCCAACAACGTGCTCTGCATCGCATTATAAGCCGGCTTAGGCTGGTAATTCGCATCAAACTCCAACCCCGCTCCCTGCCCCTGAAAAGTGGACGGTATCCACGAATGCTTATCCGTGAACCCCCAAGTCTGAATCGCCGTGCAATGCGGAGTCCGCAGGCACAGCGCCACGACATCGTGATAAATCTGAGCCTGCCGCGCAAGATCGGCCGCGCTCGCGTTGCCCGAAGAATCCACCGGCAGTCGCACGTCAAACTCCGTAATCTGCACCTGCAGCCCGAGTTCCGAGATGCGCTTCATATTCGCTTCGAGGCTGGTGATCGTAGGGATGCTGGTGGTGAAGTGCATCTGCAGGCCGATACCATCCAGGGGGACACCGCGCGCCTTGAAATCCTGCGCCATTTTGTAAATCGCATTGGATTTCGCATTGACCCCCTCGCCGTTGTAGTCGTTGTAGAACAACAGCGCTTTCGGATCCGCCTCGTGGGTCCATCGTAGCGCCTGCTCGATGTAACCGGTGCCCGTGAGGCCGATTCCCGGCGAGTCGCTCCACACATAGCTCCGGAGAGTGCCGTCATCGTTGAAAGCCTCATTCACAACATCCCACGCGTAGACCTGGCCGGCATAACGGCCGACCACCGTGTTGATGTGGTCCTGCAATATCGACGAGAGCTGGTCCGGCGTGTAATTGCCGGTGGTCACCCAGGAGGGAAGCTGGTTGTACCAGACGAGCGTGTGACCGCGTACCGCCATATTGTTCGACTCTGCAAACGCCACGATGGCATCCGCGGTGCCGAAACTATAAGTCATCGGGCCGGGATGAATCGGCCCGAATTTCATTGCATTCTCGGGCTCCACCTGGCTGAATTCGCGCGCCAGAGTGGGCTTGTAAAGGCCATCGCTGAAATAGGAAGGGTCGGTGGCGGTGCCGACGCGAATACCGCGCACCTCCGCAATCTGACGGAGCGGCTGGCTCAAAAGAGGCGCACAGAAAACGATCACGGCAATCGAGATGCGAGCGCGAACTCCGTAGTTCAACAGATCTGGTAGCGTGTGGTGTAACCTTCGTCCGACTATCACGGTGACTCCTAGTCGTTTCCCTTCAACTCCTGCCAACGGGCCATTTCTTTCTGAGCTTCCTCTGTCTTTCCGTCCTGCATCAGCGTTTGGCCCAAAATGTAATGCGCGTTCGCGTTCTGCGGATCGAGCCGTAACGCGTGCCGCAGGACGCCTTCTGCATTTGCGAATTGCTTTCGCTTCATATACGACTTCCCGAGCAGAATAAACGGCCCGCTGTAATTAGGGTTCAGCCATACGGAGCGTTCGAGTGGCACTTGCGCCTCATCCCAACGCTCCTGGCGCATGTAAGCATCGCCCAGGCGATAATGCGCCATCGCGTTAGTGGGATTAACGTCGATCTCCTTCTTCAGCTCGGAAATTGCGGCCTCAATATCAGCCTGGTAGATGGCCACCTCGCCGAGCAGGAAATGCGCGCCTGCCATCTTTGGATCGATCTGCAGCGCAGTTCTAGCCTGTTTGACGGCGTCGTTGGGCAGGTCCGCATGCATCATCATGCGTGCTGTCGTGAGGTGTGCCGAGGCGGAATTCGGCAATACTTGGAATAATTTCGCAAACGCCTGAACGGCTTTATCACCCTGCTGCGTGAAAATGTAAGCGTTTCCGAGCATAAACGAAACTTCGGGAGTCGAGTTCCTGCCGGCGACAGCCTTCTCCAGTACCGGAATGGCATCGGCATACTTGGATTGCAAATACAAGCTCTGACCAAGCATTTGGAGCGATTCGGCATACTCCGGGCCGGCGGGATCTTCGGCTTTCAGGGCTGCTGTAAACTGCGCTACCGCCTCGGAAAACTTATGCTCTTTATAGGCCGCGAGGGCCGCCTGGTGCGCCGGCGAGAGGTCGAATAACAAAAGTAGCGCCAGCCACATACGCTCAGTATAGTTCAGTAAAATATTTCCTAGTGACGTTACGGTGGTGTTTGAGCGCCTGCCTGGCAGCATTGGCGCTCGCCCAGACTCCGCTCCAGCAAATTGAATCCAAAGCCGCGAACCTCAAGGCGCGAGGAGACGCTGCCGGTGCATTGGCAGCTTACGAGCAAGCCGCTGTGCTCGAACCGAAATCGGCGCGGATTCAGGATGAGATTGGGTTCCTCTTGGCGGTTTTGAATCACCGTCCGGAGGCTCTTGATCGTTTCAGTAAAGCGATTGAGTTAGATCCGCGTCTTGCTGTGGCTCACTTTCATGCCGGCGTCGCACTTTGGCTAGAGCAACAACCCGATAAGGCTGTGCCGGAGCTTCAAACGGCTGTGGATCTGGAACCGGCGAACAGTGCGTATCAATCGAAGCTCGGCCAGTCTCTCGAGTCGTTAGGCCGGCATGAGGATGCGATTCCCCATCTTAAGGCTGCGGTGGGGATTCAGCCGAAGGATCTTGCGGCGTGGAATAACCTTGGCGCGGCGCTCGAAAAGAGCGGGGATCCCGCGGGGGCGCTGGAGGCGTATCGGAACGAGGTCGACTTGGCCCCCAACAACACCGAGGCGCGGAACAACATGGGAATGATGCTGGTGAAAACGCGCCACGCCGAGGAGGGAATTGCGGAGTTTCAGAAAGTGCTCGCCGCCGACCCGAAGAACAATGAGGCCCGCTTCAATATCGGTTTTGCGCACCTGCTGAAAGCGGAGTTGGACCAGGCGATCGCCGCGTTCCGTGACGTGATTGCGCATGATCCAAAACACGCGGCGGCACACTATAATCTCGGAGTTGCACTCAAGAACAAAGACGACATGGACCATGCCTTGGCTGAGTTCAAGGCGGCGCTTCAAATCGATCCCACGATGGCGGAAGCACATTACATGATCGGCATCACGGACTGGCAATCGGGGGACTTCGATCACGCGGCGCAGGAAATGCGCGCCGCCATTGCCCAGCGCGCGGACTACGGAGAAGCTTACTTCATGCTCGGCACAGTCCTTAAGCAAAAGGGCGAGCTGGGCCCCGCTGAAGAGGCTTTGCGAACGGCCATTCGTCTGAAGCCCGCCGACCCCGGTCCTTACAATACGCTGGGGCAACTCCTGCGCCAGAAGGGGGACATTGAGGGCAGCAAAGAGATGTTTGCCGAGGGCACTCGCGCCAAACAAGCGCTGGAGAAGGAGCAGGGGATTCGGTTGGGGCGGCAATAGAATCAGCGAATCGTAAGGCGATTACCTGGCCTCCTGAGGAGATGTTCTCTGGGCGGGACAGAATCTTATGCCCATAAAACGCTCTTGCCGAAGCGTCGTGCTTCAGGTGGGCATCGAGAAACTTCAGCGTATAGAGCGCCACCCAGGCATGGCTCGTGTTGGCGTCCGCTCGCCCGTAATCGGCTACCTGGTTTTCCGCAAAGCGTTGCGCACTCTCGTCATCGGTTTGGTCGCGCTTTTCAGCGACGGATACCAGATCAGGGTTTGCAATGTCCGCATCTCGCCGCCTGGGGAGGACCACTTCCCAAAAGGCTGCTAAAACTCGCCTTCTCAATCGAGCGTTCCTTTGGCGTGCTGCGGCGCTACGTCAGAGGACAACAACGATGCCGAACTGGGTTGGCCGACATAGTCGTTTTCATTTTTCGTTCTGCCGGACCAACTCCAAATTTCTGTGAGCGACAGCATTTTGCGGATTGAGACGTAGCGCCCGTTCGAACAACTCCCGGGCCTCCGCAAATTGCCGCTGCATGGCGAGCGCCACGCCAAGGTTCGTGCAAGCATCGGAGTCGTCGGGCTTCAGGGCCACGATGTCACGGAAATCGGCCGTCGCTTGCGTTAGCGCGCCCTGTTGAGCCGCCGCATGAGCTCGCTCATTCAGGACCTCTGCGAGTTTCGATTTTGCCTTGGCGTCATCCGGCGCGAGTTTCACTACTTCACGCAGTTGCAGAATGGCTTCGTCCCCAGTATCGCGCGCGAGCAGCAAATCCGCGAGATTAAAGTGCGCATCCGGATACTCCGGCTGAGCCTGAATCGCCGCCCGATAACTGGCTTCGGCTGCGGACGGCTGGTTCGCCAACTGCAGTAAAGCCCCCAGCGTATTGAGCGCCACTGCGTCCTTGGGACGAAGCCGCACGGCCTCGCGCACCTCGCGGATCGCAGCATCAGATTTGCCACTCGCCTGCAGCAGGCCTCCCAGGTTGAAGTGCGCCGTGAAGTCTCCTGGATCGCGAGCGATTCGCTTCCGGGCGATTGCCTCCTGGATCAGCATGCGCTGGTCGCCTGGCCCGCGCGGCAGGACCTGCAGCCAGAGGTGGCTCATTTCATCTGTCGAGCGATCGCCCGCGACGACACGCTTCCCGGTTGTATTGTCGTAGATCCAGCGCATCGAAATCGTTGTGCCTTTGGGAAGGAACAAGGGCTTCTCGTAGTTGTAGACTGCCTGCCAATTCAAATCCCAGTGCCGGATCCGGATCAGAGTCTGTTTGGCGCCACCAGGCAGAGTCGCCGTGCCCTCGATGTCACGCCCAAGGTAATGAGCGTGCGGGTAGACAGCCAGGATATCGGCATCCACCGGCAGAGTGAAATCGTCCCGTACCTCGAAATCGTGTTTTCCCGGCGGGATGTCAAGTGCGCGATCGTTCTCCAGTTGGACGAGGATCGGACGGAATTTTGGCTTCTCCGTAGTGAAGTACAACCCCAGAGAAGGCTGGATCGTCTCCGCCTTACCCGACGGTTGTAAGTGCATGTTGAGAACTAGGTCGTTGTCCTTTTCCAACGGCCACGCCATCCCTGTGGGCTCTTCGGTGAGCACCGTGCCTGGCTTCCAGAAAAGCAAGTGACTTTCCGGGTCGAGGACGTTCGCTTCGATCTGCAGGTCCATGCCGGGAAAACCTGGCGCGCCGTCGCGGCCGTCCCGCCATCGGGAGGAGCGATTCCGGTCGATCAGGAGATTGGCATGATGGACCACTCGCTTATTTCCCGGCCGGATTTCGAGGGCCCGAATGTAATGAACCCCGTCGAGCGAAAACGTGAAGATGAAGTTACGGTAGGTATCAGATCCCTCCGGAGGCAGCGAGTATGCCTTCGGCAGCGTCAGGACGAGGTCCGGCGCCCCAAGTTGCCAGCCTTCAGTGAATTTCGGCGCCGTTGGCAGATCCTCCGCGCGTCCTTCCGGCGCGCCCTCCGAAGCCCAGCGTTCGAGCAACAGAATCTCCTGCTCCGTAAGCTTGCGCTCTCCCGATATCTTCACACCACCGGATTCGGGCAGCCACGGGGGCATAAAGCGGCTCTTTGTCACAGTGGCGATCTGGTGAGCATGTTTCTTGACTTCGTCGTACGTAAGAAGACTGAATGGAGCGGCCTCGCCGGGACGATGACACGGAGCGCAATACTCAAACACGATCGGGGCGATCTGTTTGTTGAATGTGACCGGCTCGTCCGCGGCTTGCAATATGCCGAGCGACACCAACAGGAGTGCTGCAGACCTCATTGGACGTCAGCGAGGAAGCATCCAATCGCTCGCGTGCTCGTCACCTTGACCGGCTTGCCTGCCAGTGTCAACTGCAGCGCCTCTTCTAGATCGTGACGAGTGGGCTCCGGCAGGGATTTCCCGAAATCGACATAACGGTCGTCGATGCGGCCGTGATAGAGCAGCTCACCGCTTGGGGAAAACAGTGCCGCCTCGGGAGTCACACTCGCCTTCGCCCGACGCGCTAATGCATGGCCGGGGTCCCGTAACGGATGGAACTGATAGCCGTACTCGGAGATGTGCTTGCGAATCGAGTCAGTGGTTTCGGAGGCGTCGGCATATACCAGATAGAAATCGACGCGGTTCGAATATTCGCGATAGAGTCGATTCAACTCCGGCGCGTAGCGGTTGGATATGGGGCAATCCGTGCGCACGAAAACAAGGACGGCGGGCTTGGAACCGGCCAGGTGAATGGAATTACCAGAAAGATCAATGCCGACGAGCAAAGCAAAGACAGCCGTAAGCATAGATCAAAGACCTTTCCCAATCTACCGAGAAATCGAAGCCGACTGCAAACGATCGGTCTTCACAATTCCCGATCCTTCCCGGATCGTGACCAACTGATTGGCGGCCACCTTAGCCAGTGTTTCCTTGGCCCCATTCGGCCAACGAATCTCGATATCGGCCGTCTCGGCCGCGCCGAGGCCGAAGTGCAGCCGGAAATCGTTCACCGAATAGAAACTCGCCTGGCTGAGCACTTCCTGCGCCTGCACCTTGCCGCCATAATGAGCCGTTACCCGCGCCCCAATCGCCGAGCGATTCGATTTAACGCCGACGAGCTTTACTTTGATCCAATGGCCGCCGCCGGTGACGTCGTTCCGAAGCAGCGACGGCGGTTCATTTAAATTCACGATCACCATGTCGATGTCGCCGTCGTTATCGAAGTCGCCGAATGCGCAGCCGCGGCTCGCATGCGACGCGGCGACGCCGCTTCCCGCCTCCTCGATGAATTCCTCAAATTTGCCTGTTCCCAGGTTCCGAAACACCACGCGCGGAGATTTGTATGGATATTCCGGCAGAACCCTTTCCACTTCCGGATAGACGCTGCCGGTGACCATGAAAAGGTCGGGCAGGCCGTCGTTGTCGACATCCACAATGCCGCTGCCCCAGCAGACGTAACGCGTTTCCACCCCGAGTCCCGAACGAACCGTGCTGTCGTCGAAGTTCCCTCGCCCGTCGTTCAGGTACAGCACCGGCGTGTCTTCCGCGAAATGCGTTTTGAAAATGTCCAGGTAACCATCCAGGTTGATGTCCCCGATTGCCACGCCCATGCCCGCCTGTTCCATGCCGTCCTCGCTCAGAGCCGCGCCGCTGGCCAGGCCCAATTCCGTGAAAGTGCCATTCTGGTTGTTCCGGAAAAGCAGGCTGGGAGTTGAATCGCATGCGACATAGATGTCCGGCCATCCGGCCCCGTGCAGATCGGCTGCCGTTGCTGTCATGCAGTAAGCGGGCGCAGCCTTCGTGATTCCCGATCGTTCACTGATGTCCGTGAACGTTCCGTCGCCGTTGTTTCGGTAGAGGTAACAGCGACCCTTCGGCAAGCCTCGCGGCCCGCAGTTCACTGGGATACCTTTCCAGGTGCAAAACTCGTTTTCGCCTGGTTTGGGAATCTTGTCCGGATTGAAGTCCAGGTAGGTTCCAACAAAAAGGTCGACATGGCCGCTCCGATTGGTATCCACGAACGTGCACCCGGAACACCACCGCCGCTCTGGGATGAGAAGACCCGCTTCTTTCGTGACGTCCGTGAAGGTCCCATCACCGTTATTGCGGTACAGGACGTTCTGCCCCCAATAGGTGACGAACAGGTCGTCGAAACCGTCGTTGTTGTAGTCTCCAACGCAGACCGCCGAGGCCCAGCCGGTGCGGCGCAATCCCGCCTTATCGGTGACATCGGTGAAGGTACCATTGCGATTATTGCGATAAAGCCGATTGGTGGCCTCTTTGGGGTTGCCTTCCAAACGGGTTCCGCAGAGCACGAAAATGTCGAGCCAGCCGTCGTTGTCGTAGTCGAAAAGCGCTACGCCGCATCCGGTAGTTTCGATGATCTGCCGCTTCTTATCGATGCCTCCGTAGATTGTCGGCGCGGTCAGGCCAGCCTTCGCCGCGATGTCCGTGAATTTGGCATGAAACGGCAGTCCCGAAGGTTTGCCGCGAGGCGTTGGCTTCACAGAACGGGTCGAAATACCCTGCGCCCAGGCATTCACGCTGTTCAGGCCCAGCAATTTCAACCAGTCGCGACGACGATACACGCTACCAGTATAGAGATGGATTCCGAAGCCTCATTCTCAGTATCCCCACAGCACTTGGTTTTGGATTATGTGGAAGGGTGAAGCAGGCGGTTTCGCCTGCTTTCTGGAGTTTGGCCCTTTTTGACGTATTCTCGGCTAAGCATTGCAGTACAGTAGGGCACTGGAAAGAGAGGGCTTGAATTTCTGCGGCTTCGTGGTCGACAGTGCCTGTGATGCGAAGTC